>Ga0315338_1001381_pt1 | contig 31032 bp, 24 predicted proteins | sample ASW8metaG_FD_204518 | JGI IMG/M metagenome (GOLD analysis project Ga0315338, IMG submission 204518) | Ammonia-oxidizing marine archaeal communities from Monterey Bay, California, United States - ASW #8 | ecosystem: Environmental > Aquatic > Marine > Coastal | place: USA: California | collected... | reverse complement strand
ACTTTAGAACCTAGTCTCATTTTCAGTGCCTCCCATTGAGCTGTGCATCAGATGCGCTCGGCATCAGCGATACAATGCATGGAGAGCACCATTGAAGGCAAAGAATTTTCTGGATTACCGGTCTTTTATTACTAGGTCGCGTAATAAAGCTAAGCTGTTGTGCGGCAGGACCCCGCCATATTCGTAGTTCCACGCCATATCGTCATCCGGAAGATCAGGGAAGCGTAAAGACCCAGTTTTGAGTCTTTCGGGCACCACTGCCACAGGGGTCCGAACCGCTAGCCATGTAAAGATGTGCACCGATCGCGCCAGCTGCTTGGCCATGCAGTGGGACCGGCATTGGATCGAATATGCGCCAGCTATTGCTCGCAGGATCGAATGCTTCAGTGTCGTCAAAATTTGCACCATCCAGCGTGCATTCGCCACCGAGGAAAAAGAGCATATCCTTATAAACGGCATAGGCACCAGCACTGCGTGCGGTTGGCATTGGTGGTGCCGCACTCCAGCTATCGTTTTCAGGGTTATAAATGTCGTGGAGCGAAATGTTATCATCGGTCGCGCCCAAACGGCCGCCCATGATATGGATTCTTCCGTTGAGTACCCCGACACCGGCGTGATCGCGTGCACTGGGCAACGGTGCAGCTTTGGTCCACTGACCACTAACAACGTCGTAAACATCATGTTCATCAAGAACAACATTGTTACGGCGACCACCTATTGCATGGATTTTGCCGTCTAGGCCTGCCAAGGATATCGCTCCACGTGCAAGCGGAAGCGGCGGTAGCCACTCCCATTGATTGGAGGCGGGATGAAATGAAATAAAGCTATCCTTCTCACCATTATGTCGCCGCGCCCTGAAACCTCCTGCAAAATAAATAGTGTTGCCTAGAACGGCGATCCCGGCATGATTGGCGCCTTCTAACATAGGAGGCATCTCCAACCATTCATCCGTATCCGGATTATAAACTTCGACATGATCTGATTCGTAATCCTCACCGTCAAACCCGCCAAAGGTATAGAATTTACCTTCGACCACGGCGCCAAACAGTTCGTTGCGGGCATACGCCAATGGAGCTGCCTCAGACCAATCGCCACTAGCCCCAGCATCTTGGCTTAACGCCACCGGCATCTCGAGCACGTAAAGCACCAGAAGAATGAACACCGAAGCGAGTGTTCCCCGGTTTGTGATTATCATGCGTCTACTCCACCTTAGTAATGGTGCAAAGCATTCTAGGTCAGCGCTCGTCTTAAAACCATGTAAGCATAGGCGCACGCGCCAAAACACACGATACGCTGCACAATTTTTATATCGATCAGATGGAATCTTGCAGTGCAAGATCTGAAATGTCTATTGCGCACATAGACGGACATTTTGCCTACTGCCGCAGCACAGAGATAGGCTATAGAATACAATAGTTGATCTGAGCTTTTGTATGATTGAAACCGTAGAATGAGGGAAGGAGTGGAGAATGGTTACCCGGGAACAGAACGAGCTTCTGACGCAAACTGGCCCTGGTACGCCGATGGGCCAGTTGTTCCGCAGCTACTGGATCCCAGCTTTGCTGGCCAGCGAGCTCCCGACAGGTGATTGCGCACCAGTCCGCATTGAACTTCTCTCCGAGAAGCTACTAGCTTGGCGCGACAGCCAAGGCCACTATTCCCTGATCGACGAATTTTGTGCCCATAGGCGCACCTCATTGTGGCTCGGTCGCAGTGAAAAAGACGGTATTCGCTGCCCTTATCATGGCTGGAAATATGACCAAACGGGTCAATGTGTCGATATCCCTTCCGAACCAGCGGACAGTAAGATTTGTCAGAAGATCAAACTTAATTCCTATCCGCTGGTAAAGCGCGGCGATGTACTTTGGACCTATATGGGGGCACCCGAGCCTAAGCCCCCCCTACCTGAATGGGAATTTTGCACAGTTCCAACTTCGTACAGCTACACTTCAAAGCGGTTGCAGGAGTGTAATTGGCTACAAGGCTTGGAAGGTGGAATCGATTCCAGCCATACGACCTGGCTGCATCGTGGTGAGCTTGAGATCGATCCGCTTTTTCGTGGCTCGAAGGGTAATGAATATAATCTCAGTGATGCCAGGCCACAATTTGAGGTGAGCGAGAGCGATGGCGGCCTTCTCATTGGTGCACGCCGCAAAGCCGAAGATAACAAATACTATTGGCGCATCACTCAATGGATCATGCCGGCCACCTCGATGATAGCACCGCGCTCGGTTTATCCAGCCGGTGGTCATTTTTGGGTTCCCCGCAATGATGAGAGCTGTTGGGTTTGGAATTGGGATTACCACGCAACCCATCCGATGAGTGATGACGAACGCAACGCCATGATCAATGGCGCCGGGCGGCATGTGATTTATGAGTCCGACACCAGCTTTCGCGCCCGCGCAAATCTTGACAATGATTTTCTTATGGACCGCAAAGCACAAAAGGCTGGGACCTATTACAGCGGCATAGCAGGCTTTGCGATGCAGGATTCGTCGGTGCAAGAGCTCATGGGGCCGATCGTCGATCGTAGTAAAGAGAACTTGGTAAGCACGGATCGTGCCGTCGTCATGGCGCGGCGGCATTTACTACGCGCCGTACAGGAACTTCAAGACAACAACACTGTGCCACCGGGGGTCGACCCCAATCATCAACGCGTACGTGCAGTTGCAATCGTGCTTCCCAAAGACGTACCCTTTAGAGAGGGTGCTGCAGAGGATCTAAAAGCACGATCCGGAGTGCCACATGCATCGGTGTAAGTCAGGCATTTGGAAATAGTGGAGCTCATTTCCCAAACTAAAAATCAGGCGTTATGTCTTCAGGAATCGAAAAAGTTCCACCGGCTGGATTTTTGTTGTTTTCAGCACATATCTGCTCGACAAAGGGCTCTGTTGCTTCACGGTACACGACATTTGCTGACCATGGTGTAGTGAATGTTTCAGGATCCTCGACCATAAAATCGACGCGCAATTCTGAGCGATCCGCGTTTATAGTATAGCGCTCAACCACGCGGATCGATTCACTGCGCGGCGTGCCAAAGCGATCAACCACCGCTAGGTCATTCTGGCCAACTGTTTCGACCACAAGCGAATTCATGCCCTCATAGTGACCAACCGAATAGCCATACCAGCTTGGTTTGACATTAACGGGCATTTGCGCATTCATAAATATACGCCTCACCTGACTATCACCACGATTAATCAGCACAACATGGTTTGGGTCCTGAAGGATTTGCATCGGGTCTGCCAGACCAAGTATTTGAGGCACGCCGGCCGGCCGGCATAGCGACCACGCAGGTAATGCAATGGCGCCTGCATGTAATGAATCGCCATGCGACTTGACCGCTTCTGCCGCATGCGGGCCCAAAATAGGATTGGTGTAATCACCGGCCCTGATTCCATTGGCATCTGGAACCACCATGACCGGTCCGGGACCGCTTGCCGGTGGGCCAAATGCTCTCCCACCAGCTTGCGGGGGACGCTCCCAAAGACCAGAAAAATCTGGTGCCTCATTTTCTTGTGCAATCACTGAAAGTGGCCCAAGCAATCCCATCCAGCCAACTAATCCGGCTAAACATCCGAACAGCGCCTTGTGCATTGCTTTCTCCGTACAGCCTTCAGTGAGAGTATGGCTTTTCTATCACGGCATTTTCCGAGTGATGTGCCACAGCCCATTTAGTAAGCCGCTCGCGCTTTGCTCCCGAAAGCGGCTTCCATCGCCGTTGTACCCACACCTGAAACCACTACAGCGTTTAACATTTGCAGCTGCTGCAGTGAAACCAACAACACAGCAACCGCTATTCCTGAGGCTCAACCTTAACGATTGAAGCACCGTGATTGTTGCCGATCCATAGCGTCCCTGGGTTTGTCCGCTCATCAACAAAGACGCGCCTAATATTAGTAGAGCGGGGCAGCGGGTATTCGATGAATTGACCGGTTTCTACATCAAGACGCGAAACACGATCGGTGAACATCGAGCCAGTCCAAGCCTGATTATGTGCGTTATCATAAACGGCATCATAAGGTGCGCTCCACGGTGTCGGTACCGACCATTCTGCGAAAGCTTCGATGTCGGGGTCGAACATGCCGATAGAGTTGGTACCATATTCAGCAAACCATAGACGGTCTTGTGCATCGACGCGGCCTCGGCGGGGACGCGAGCCCACGCTTGGCGTTTTGAAGACGTTCAGCATCCCTGTATCAGCGCTGATCTTTCCGATATTGTTTGACGAAAAGTCCAAGAGATAGATATTATTTTTAGAATCACTGTGGAGCCCGTAAACGCCAAGCTTGCGACCTGTCTCCGGATCAAACTGAGGGCCAAAATCTTCGAACTTGCCAGTAGCGAGATCCAGCCGATAGATATTGGTCTGATCTGAGTTCTTGATCCATACTTTGCCGTCGATATGTGTGGCACGAACTGCAAGATGGCCGGTCTGCGACGCATCAGACTGCCATTCGGCGGGCACATTCCATTGCTGGAATTGCTCGGTCTTGGGATCAAAGCGCGCAATGTTTGCCTGATACATCACGCCAACCCAAATATTGCCCTCACGGTCTGCTTCAAGATCGAGCGTACCTATAGGCCAACCCGGCTTGGTCACTGGGATCGGATATTCGGTTACTTCACCGGTATTTGGGTCCATCTTCCCGAGGAGCATCTGACCAAAGTCGGAGTACCAGAGCGTCCCCCTATCATCGATGATTACGTCATGTGGTTGGATCAAATCATTAGGCAGGTCATATTCGGTGATGATGACCTTAGTCGAGGCTCCGGTGAGCCGCGGTAATGTCTGAAGGTCGTATTCACGTGTTTCGCTCTGGCTTAAATTAACCGAGGAGAGCCATTCAGCGATCTCACCGGCAACGGCGCGCGCGCGGCCCATGCGCAAGGCTGTGCCAGTTAGACGCTGCGGCTTGATGGGCATGCTGCCCGGGTAATACCGGGCCATACGGTCTAAGACATCTAAAAAGCCTTCGGCGTCATAACTCGATTTCATAACCCGTTCCAGCGTATGGCAGCTAGTACAATTCAGCATGAATGCTTTCTGGCGATGGGTGCCGGGAATGCTGAGCAACCATTCGGCATTGGTAAGCTGTGCCGAGAGGTTTCTTGTCGGTGTGAGCAACAAATCCGTGGACGCTGTCGTTCCTGCCGTAACAATAGCGGAATCGGCCCCGCCTAGTTCGTACCCAACAGCACGAATGCTAAGTGCATATTCACCCGGCTCCAGCCGGTCAGCGGGAAAATTGTAACGGCCCTGCTCATCGGAAACGACGGAAACGGTATAGCTTACGCCATCCATACGCGCGCTAACGACAACGCCCTCCATCATGCCTTCCACATCCGAACTCACCTGCCCCGTAAGTGCAACGCCCGTTTGTGCAAACACAACATTGGGCTGCGCGCCAGCCTGTAGGGTGAAGGCGATGACACCAGCAATAAACACAACCAAAAATTTCTCGTGTATTCGCATTATTTGCCTCCTTAACCGGCATTTTTTACGAACTGATTATCCGTTGCCTACTTGTCCGTCGACTATATTTGTAAAACTAAGGATTCGCTAAATCTCTAACGTCCAGGATGCGCTGATCCAATTGCTCAAGCAAGCCAAATTGGGTCAAAAAGCTAGTTTTGCCAATGCAATCCAAACATTTTTGAGATGCAAAATGCAGAGTTTTTATGGATACAGAGTCTGAAGCGGTTCGCTCCTTCCAGTCGTATCCGGTGGCTCAAGAAGCAACGAATTAGTCAGACTTTGGAGCCAACCTAGCCCTGCGCAGTGGCAAACCTTCCAGCTAACAGATTGTAAAGCCAGGCAAGAATCGCACCACCAACTGCACCATCTAGAAGGCCCCATACCAGGCCGACAATGCTGCCCAATGGTGTGATTGCATAACCAATATAGATAGTTTGTAGAACGCCCAACATTTCAGGGTCTGCGCCCATAAGAATAAGACACCAGGTCAGCAGAAAAACGGAGCCACCCCACCAAATGCCAAATGCCAGTGTAAACGCTGCAATATTGAGTTTCATGAAATCAGCTCCTTACAAATCCAAATTTTGGCAAACCCATGTTCATTTAAAAATTAAAAGAAACCCAACATGTTCTCAAGAGGCCGTTGGCTGGTAGCGCCTTGCACTGCAATGAAACTACCTGAAAGAAGCAAGATAAAACCAACGAGCCGCGCCACACCCTGACCTATGGGCGTGAGTTTTTCGATCAAGACAAACCCCGCCAGCAGCGCAACCCAAAGAAGATTCATCACCCCTCCAACAAAGAGCAGTGCCATTAGCCCCCAACAGCATCCCAAACAATAGAGCCCATGGTGCAGTCCCATGACAACCGCGCCTTTTGTACCTTTACGCCAATGGCGGGATAAAAATTCTGCTGGCGAGCGGCAGTGCCTGAGACAAGCTTCCTTGCTTGGTGTGAGTTGGTAAAGCCCCACAACCGCCATTAATGCACCGGCAGCAATCGCGCTGTTCAGTGTCAGTGCAGGCGACAATAATGCTTCGAGTTGCAGAAGATATTGCAGAGTGGTTGCCAGAACACTGAACGCCGTCCAGGCAATAAGATATCCAGCGACAAAGGCGCCGGTTGGAGCGAGCACATAGTCCATGCGACTTTTTTTGCGCCTTACCAAGCCGTAGAGAAAAATCGTGGGTGCTGCGCTCGGGATCATCATGGCCACCATCATGATTACCCACATGACAAAGGTCAGTGTTGCTTCACGAGAAGTCCAAGGGCGCATTTGCATTATGACGCCGTCCATTGCGGACATGCGCAGTGCTCCGACCCCTAAATACAGCCATGAGAGCGCCGCCAGGCCAATGAGCCCTGCGAGGATGATCATCCTGTCACGCTTGAGTAGGGTTTCGAGTCCAGTGCTCGGCTTGATCATGAGAAGGCTTAAAGCAATATGTGGCCGATTATTCCATAGGGACCGTAGGGAACACGAACAATGGTGCCATATCTTTTCGCATGTTTAAATTTGATCGATTTGGTTCCCCTGATCAGCCGCTATCTCAGTTTACTTAATCTATTATAAACCGAGGCGTTTTCATGCAGCAGCCATGGCCGTTGTATCATACCAGCGCGAACATGCGTGCTACTCATGCATTCCTATTGCCGTGGCTGGATGTGCACTAAATAATTGTTGTGATCAACATACCAGAGTGAAACGGGATCTGTGGAATCATCGATCCAGCTTTTGCGGTTATGCGAATAGGGCTCTGGTAGTACATAGGTGATCCAGTACTCAGTCTCTGGATCAAGCCGCATATAGCGGCCGGTCTGAACGGCGCCAGCCCAGATCTCACCGTTCTTGTCCGCATTGGCCTCGTAGAAGGCGCCGTAATAGAGCAGCGGCGCGACGAATTCCTTCAAGACACGCGTATTGGCATCAAGGCGTGTCAGCGCCCCGCCCTTACCACCCGACCAAAGATTATTAAAAGGATCAAAGGCACTACGGCCTGGGCCCTGCCGACGATAACTGGAGAGGCGTTCAACTACCTCGTTATTTTCGGTATCAAACATGATCACCCAGTCAAAGCCCCACGCGCCGCCGCCGATAAATCTGCCGTCTGCACTAACATCGGTGCCGTAAGTACTGGCGACATTTCGGACAGGCCAGGTCTCGACATATTGGCCGGTCTCTGGATCGGTCTTAGTCACCAAGCCATTTCGTATTTTCCAAATATAGCCATCCGGTGCGACCGCCCAGTTCCCGCCCATCGGACGATTACATTCGCGCGGCGTTCCGTCGGGCATAAGGCGCGCGGGCGGCCTAATCGTGTGAAGCTCCTCGGTCCTGGGATCGATGCGCGTCAGCGTGTGGGTCCAGTTCTGCGAACTCCACACTTCGTTATCATTGACGACTGTTATCCAATGCGTTCCGGGAATACAGCCTTCGTCCACGGGAAGATAAACTTCTCGCGTAATCCCCGTCGATGGATCGACCCTGCCGATACGCGGGCCGCGATGCGGCGAATACCAAAGCTGATCGTCTGCGTCCTGAGCTACATCATGGGGTGCAAGATAAAGACGCGGCAACTCATATTCCGTCACAATCACTTCTGTGGCTGGACCCGTCGGATATGGCATGACCTTGAACTTCGGATCTTCTGAATTGGGCCCTCGCACCCGAGCAAGCCATTGCACTAACATCTCTTCGGTTTCAGGGGCCATGCGTCCCCTTGGATTGCGATTGACCAATGTAGAGCCTTGGTAATGGCTCATCCGATCTACCACATTGCGCCAGCCGCTTTCGTCAAACCGCGAGCGAAAAATTTGCTGATAAGAGTGACACCAATTGCAATTATTCGCGAGAGTACGTTTTTCCTCCATCGTGCCGGGCAGATTCATGAGCCATTCGGCGCCACTGATTTGACCTTTGATATCCACCGTCGGCGGCAACAGCTCATCTGTCGTCACCGCTTCGAGAACAATCTCTTCGAGTTCCGGCGCGCCGTCGATTGCGACATCGTCACGGCGATAGGGTTGCCAGCGCAGAGGCCGCGCAATGCGTAATGTGTAATCGCCGGTGGGAAGTTTTGGGAATTCGTATGCGCCCAATTCATTACTGTAAACGGTAGTGCGGATATTGTTCTGCGATGCAATGAGCTGAACCATGATGCCTTCGAGCGGGTCACCGGCCTCGGAGCGCACAATCCCCGTCGGACCGCCCTCCAAATTACCGCGATAGTCGAACCGCATGGTGTCGTCTTCGGAGGCAGTATAGCTTGGATTGGCCGGAAGATTGACCTCGACTGAAGCTACACAACATTCTCCGCTTTTGAGATAGTCAATGATGTCGGCAATATCGTCATCGCTCATCGAATGTTGAAAGCCGGGCATCAGCGGCCCACCCTCGCGGATTTTCTTCATAACATTTTCGTCATTCACCACCGCGCCGGATAAAACCAAATTTGCGCGCTCATAAAGGCCTTCGAGCATTGGCGCAGGCGAGCCCGCCGCATTGGTGTAGGAATTGTGGCAGGACCAACAACTATAATAATAAATCTCTTGCCCACGCGATGCACCCGAGGGAGCTGCCTGCTGAAATGTGTAGATTTGCGTTGAGCGCTGTAGATCGTCGGTATAGGTGCCACGGCCAGCCTGGGTCATATTTTGTGCATCCGTTTGCGCAGCAGCACCGCTTGCGTGCAGAAACATTGTGACTGCCATCATACTGATTAGAAATTTTGTATTCAGCAGCATCTTTCAATCCCCAGTAATTTTGATTTATGTGGCAGCGATGCTTCACGCCTACCCGCAGGTAAAAGGCTATCATGAATTTAGCGAGATCCAATTATCCTCCTTGGGTATGCTTTACCTAGCGTTGTCCCGGATCAGCTGATTTCGCGCTTACTCATATGTTCAACGCACGAGTGCCCGCCTATTTCCCGCGATCCAAACAGAGTCGATCTCACGGGTATTGCGAATATCGGCGATTGGATCTGCGTTCAACACCAAGAAATCGGCCCACTTGCCGGGCTGCAATGTTCCAATCTCGTCCAGATTCATTATGCGCGCAGCATTGCCGGTGGCAGCAACCAAAACTTGCATTTCTGTCATACCAGCCTCAACCATCATCTCCATTTCAACATGCTCGAAATAGCCTTGCCAGCGGCCCCAATCATTAGCTGATCCGGAATCACTTCCCATGGCGATCGTGACACCTGAATCCACGAGAAGTTTCAGATTACGCAGTGCTTGATCGAGCGCGATTTTGATTTCCTGCGCTCTCGGGTTGTTGCGTATTGCTTCCTGCTGTGCCGGTTCTCTTAGTAATTCTAATTCAGTGCCGTAAACATCGAGGCCACGTAGGAAAAACGGGTCTTCGAAGAAATCTGGCTCGTTTTCATAGATAAAGACCGAGAGATCGCGAGTCAGCGTTGGGATGTAACCGACATCAAACCGGATCATTTCGTCTATCAGCTCAATATCTACATTTTGGTCACGCACACTATGGGCAATGATATTGGTGCCCTTCTCAATCGCACCCTTGGCATCGCTAAGATTGTAAATGTGCACGGCAGTTAAAAGCCCGTGCTTTTTCGCTTCATCAACCAGCGCACCATAGATTGGCGATGACATATCATTAGGCCCGCCATTAATATGATACTTGATAATATCGACACCAATGTCTGCTAGATGGGCAACGCTGGCACGGGCCTCGGCCTCGGTTTCACCGCGTGCATTTTGTCCACCAGTGAAGAATCGCGCACCGGTAGGGGTTTCGACACGTCGCTCGTCGCGTATTTTAATGCCTTCGAGCTCATCCAACTCGCCACGCGATCCGAGACTGACGACAGCAGTGACGCCGTAATCGGCATAGATTTCGAGTCGCTGTTCCATATGCTCGCGTATTGGCAATTGCGTGTTATCGTCGACTGTCACATGGCCATGCGCATTGATTAGGCCAGGAATAATTGTTTTGTCTGATATGTCTATTAGTGTTGCACTATCAGGAATCGTGAGCGAGCCAACCGGCCCTATTGCAGCAATACGTCCATCCTCAATCAGCAAAATTGCATCGTCTATTGGCGCAGTGCCGGTGCCATCGATTACCCTTGCACCTATCAGCGCTAGAACCGGATTCCTCTGCACTTCGTCAGCTATATTTTGATCTGAAAACCCATAGGTAAAGCCAAGCCAGCCCAGAACAGTAGCGACAGCAACAACTAAGCCTCTGATTGCAAAACCCTTCATCTTCGTCATCGCCTCGCCTCAGCTTTGCCAGCAACACTCGGGCATGATTGTGCTACTGTTTACATTATAAGGACAAGACAGATTGGGGATGTCGTACAATGAAAAAACAGATCTTGGGTTTGGCAACCGTTTTGGCGCTTAGCAGTGGGGCGGCATGGGCACAGGACGCACAGTCGATTTTGCAGGCCGCGGCAGAAAATATGGGAGCCGATAACTTAAGCTGCATTTCCTACACGGGAACCGGCTATGTTGGTCTGATCGGTCAGCAATGGGACCATCGCGATGATTGGCCCCGTGTTGAGCTGTCAGAATTCAGTCGGACCATTAATTACGACACTAAATCGTCGCATGAGATTCGTGTTCTTCGTCAAGGTGATTATGTGCCGCGAGGTGGTGGACGCCAGCCAATTTTGGGTGAGCGACACCAAAACACATTTGTCCTCGACAATTTTGCCTGGGACGACCAGGGGGGGGATATTGTTCCAGCGCCTTCCAATGCTGAACTACGTCAGCTCGATATATGGATGACACCACATGGATTTATCCGAGGCGCCATGGCCCCGGGCGCCTCCCCGATCTTGATCACCCGGCATGAAGGCGGCGCACTGGGTGGCCTCTCTTCTATCCCACAACGCAGGATCCATATGATCTCCTTCATGGTAATGGGAAAATATCGGGTCAATGGCACCATCAATGAACAAAATTATGTTGAGCGAATTCAAACTCGTATCCCCAATCCAGTGCGCGGTGATTTGAACTGGGAAGCCGAGTTTTCCCAATGGAGAGACTTTAATGGCGTGCAGTTTCCAGGGCTATTCCATCATCACGGCGATTGGGATGATGAAACGCAAGCGCCAAATTATAATGGCGGACACAATCGTTTGAACATCAATGTCGAAAATGCAGTACCCAATGATTGCGGCGAAGCGCTGAGCGTGCCTGATACGGTAAAAACAGCCACCATCCCGACGCCCCACGTCGAGACAGAAATGATTGCCGCTGGAGTCTATTATTTAACTGGCGGCAGCCATCACAGCGTTGCGGTGGAATTCGATGAATACATTACCCTGATCGAGGCACCCCAAAACGAAGCGCGCGCACTAGCCGTGGTCGCAGCGGTGAACGCGGCGATGCCAGGCAAGCCCATCCGTTATGTGGTCAATAGCCACCATCATTTTGACCATCTTGGTGGTATCCGCACGCTCTTTCACGAAGGCGCAGCCATCATCACCCACATCACAAATCGTGATTTCTATAAACAAGAAGTGCTTTCTTATGAGCCCTGGACACTAGCGCCTGATCGACTATCGCTTTATCCGCCAACTGAATTTGCTGAAGGTTATCAATTTGAGACCGTGGATATGATGCATACGGTCTCAGACGGGACGCGGAGCTTACAACTTTACTATCTTCAGGGCTCGCCCCATTCGGAAGGCATGCTGATCGCTTATTTGCCAGCGGAAAAAATTCTTATTGAGGCTGATGTCTATACCCCGCCACCTGCGGGCACCGCTCTTCCAGATACGCCCAGCGCCCAGAGCGTCAACCTCTACGACAACATCATGGCCTATGGGCTGGATGTCGAACGGTTCGCGCCGCTCCACGGCCGCGTCGTCACCTGGGCTGACTTCCTGGAGTATGTGCAGAAGGACAATTAGTGGGCGACACTAACTCAAAACCGAAACGTCTGACCTAAGCGCACCGAGAATAGCGAAGTCTGGGCCTTGAAACGTGAATCCAAAACCTGCGCGGTCTGCCCGAAGGCAACAAAAAGCTCATTACCCGGCTGATATTCCCAGCGATAGCGTGCGGAGAGCGCAAAATCTTGGCTGATATTGTCAAATTGTGCTTCCAATGCCAGCTGCATATCAGGTGTAAAATTGACAACGGAATTCAATGATAAAATATGAATATCCACTGAGCCCGTCGGCAATGAGATGAATTGGCTTTTATAGCCCATGCGCAATTCAAAATATTGGCTGGGTCGAAGGTTTAAATTGACTAGGGTATCAACGCCGTCACCGTCGTAGAAACGGCAACATTCTATTTCAACCCTGAACTGCCACGACCGTGCCGGCGTAGTTTGAAAACGACCAGCAATATTAGTCCAAGCATAAGCGCCGGCCGACACTGGCACGTCATCCGGTAAATCGAATGCCTCAGGAACACTTTCATAATAGTCTACCACGCTGAGGAAGGCGCGATCATTGCGCGAGGTTTCAAGTTCAGCCTGAAATCTAGAAATCCGCGACTCCACATTATTATCAAGCCCGGTAATTAAAATATTATCGCCAACTAAGGTGTACTGACGCAAAGCAGAATCACGCAGCCGCCAGCGACGTTGGATATGCCCGTCATACTCACGAATGCTGGTGCGGTTGGTAAAGCCAAGCGCAGGCGTAAATTCATCACCGACTTGCTTGGCGTTGAAGCGCCAACCCCAGGGCTCATTCGGATATTGCAGACCAACACCAAGGCTAGAGTCTTGACCGTCTTTGCTTGAAAAACTTCCTTGATAATAAAAGTCAGCGAGCAATCTCTTATTGGGAAAAAAGTTTATATTACGATATTGAAAATCGGCACCAGCGACTGTGTTTCTTGTTTCTCCGGTAGGATCACCATTGGTAACAATTAATCCAATGCGCGACTCTTCGAGGATGGGCCGTGACACGCGCGCAACCGATAGAATTTGTCTGGGCGCGTCCGCGGTGTGTGATGTCAGCACGCTAAACGCACCAACGCCGAAACCAGCATATTCACCAGAAAGCTTTCCTCCACCGATTAAACTGACTGGCCTTTGGTCGACGAGACCAATATTGCGCGAAAAAAATGGTCGGCCATTATTAGTGTTGGAAAAATCACTATTGTGGTTAGTAAAATTGCGTCCACCGAATTCAAAGGCAGCGGCATCTTGAAGAAAAAAATCGCGGGTTTCAGCTTGGAATAATGAAAAGCGGGTTGTATTGACCTGTCGATCATCCAGTGGACTATCTGAAAAGTCTGGATTGAGGGTCAGCGTGCCGGTCAGTGCCGGGGTGATCTTGTAGTAGGCATTGCCACCCCCAGTACCGCTAATTGAATTATTGTTTAGCCCTTTCCAATCATGGTGGTAGCGCGCCGTGCCGTAGACTTGAATATCAAGACCCAGCACGGGTCTTATGTTCTCAATTCCAGTCAGCGTCCCTGACATCGAAACATCGGCCCGGTAAGTATTGGGGAGGTAAGCCGACCAGTTTACCCACTCACTTTTGGCCCGGATAGAACGTGAAAGATCGAAGCCCCAAACAGTTTCACCTGGCTCGTAAGATATTGAGCGAAACGGAATAGCAAATTCTGCCACCCATCCGTCGGCCATCACCTGTGCTTTCCCGTCCCAAATCGTATCCCAACTGTTGAGCGCACTACTGTTGTTTTGCAACAGGGCATCAGCCCGCCCGCCAGAGGCTGCGATCTGAAACGAGTACCCGTTTCGACGGGTCGCGCCGGGATCAAGTGTAACTGTTACGGAATCACTAGTATACAATTGACCGTCTCGGGCCATTGCCCGCAGGACAATATCATTTGGCGTAGAATGATAATTGTATACGCCGACATAAAAATTATTCTCATCATACATAATCCGCAACTCGGTACGCTCGGTTCCAGGCTCACCGACATCTGGCCCCCTCTGATAGAAATCATCGATGACAATCGCGCGTGACCAAGCCGGATCAGAAAGATTGCCGTCAATAATAGGCGCATCGGCGGCATCGATCCGCAATGCGTTTGTCGTGTGGTAGGCTGGGCCTGGTGGTGGAGGCTGGGCATAGGCGGGAATAATTGAGGGCGCGCATATGAGCGCCACACATAGGAATAAATTTGCTCTCAAGTAATGAAGAAAAACACCGGCACTCATTTACGCAGCTCCGAAATGCTCAAGCCCCCGAAATGTCGGAAAGCCAAATCTATGAGTGCATTTTCAATTTAGTTGGCTGGACTTAACCTGACTCGCTGACACTGAAAAGCATTTTATTGGCTGTAAAGATTTATCTGGAGCGACAAAAGCTCACGCCCAGTGCCTGCAGCGTCTTAGACAACAATAAAAATTAGGTAGACACGAAAGTGTATCAGAGTATGTCAGCATCACAGATTCGACGATGAATTTATCTACTAAATCGCATCAAGATTCGTAAATAGGACGACAATACAAATTTCACGTGCCAGGGGCCGGAACTATCCTGAAAGCCATACCTTGTTGGTAAAGAGCAAGCCGATGGCGATAGCTCTCAATCATTTCCTGATTGCCAGGTGGCAGTAATGCGATCGCACTTTGCTGTATTTCTGAAGCTAGTTCAAACTCACCATTCTCTGCGTGGGCTGCGGCGAGAGTGTCAAAAAAAACTACGGGCACCCTTTCTGCCACACCGATCGCTCTTAAAGAGTCGTTGACTGCACGTGCACCATCTCGAACATTTGCGTCGGGCGCACAGGCCAACAATCGTGCTCTGCCATTCAAAATCATTGCATTACCTGGTGAAAGATTTAGTGCCTCATCAAAGGATTCAAGCGCCGCTTGATATTCGCCTACTTCAAAATAAGCAGAGCCTCGATTGATATGTACCCAATAAACATTGCGAGAGGACTTTATCGCAAGATTATAATCTGAAAGAGCGCGGTCAATATTCCCCTGCTTGAAGTGGGCATTACCGCGAAGCGCATAAAATTGTGCTTGATCCACCCGTTGACTACCGCCGATGATGCCATCGGTTCGAATGAACCTCAAATCGCCAGCCAGCCTTCGCGTGCAGGCCGGTATTGCCACTCTTGGATTTACATGCGCGCAAGTTCCAAATTTCACGAGCCAGCATGCCTCCGGCACACCACGTCGACATTCTATAGAATTTTCACCTTGTTGCGCCGCAACCGGATTGGACAAGCATAAAGCCGCCAGCAAATATAAGGTGCTAGACAATTTCACTGTGGAACTCCCTTACGCATTACACTTCCAGATGGAACGCTGAAAAATTGTCTCACAATTTTTGGCATAACAAGAACGGAAATGGTCGTTGGTTTGGTTTAGCGACCCTGTTCTAATCGCGCCCGCAACAATTCAGCCCAACCGCCGAACAAAACTCTTGCATCTCGTTCATTGCTGGCCCGAGTGGTTCGCGATTCAAAATTTCTACTTGACGCCACCTCTCGGTCGAATAGCCGAGCAAGGACATTTCCACTGGTCGAATCAAACAATTCCAAAACTAAGGTGCCAGCTGTCCCGCCTTCTGCAACCGTATAGGAAGGAAAAATCTCACTCCTAAGGATTGGCGCCGCAACATCTAAATCGCCAATGCCTGCCCGTATGATCATCACGTCTTCACCCGCCTCATCAACAAACTGATAATTTCCTCTGTCCTGAAGCTCTGCAATAAACACGTCGCGAAACCATTCGGCACGAGCTCTTTTTATCTGTTCCAGGTCACCGAATGTGGCGTCTTGATGTTGGCGCCGCCAGCGATCTCTGATTTCGATTTCGGGCCCCTCAAATATAAGCTTGTTATATCCAGAGAAATCTACACCTGGCATAAAATAGGCGATCGTGAATCTGCTCGACCGATCCACTTGTAAATTTTCGACGCTCGTGTTGGGAACTTCATTTAGTGCCGATGAACCTGGTCCCGGAGGCAACGCCCACATGACATCAACCAGCACATCAACACTGACTGGTTCACCGGCGGCATTTGTCGGCGGCGTCGGAAGGCGCGCACTATTTGCAAGCGCGATAGAGGCTTCATCGAGCGCCGAATATCCGCTGGAGGTCTCAAGCCGCGCATTGGACATTTGGCCGTCTGTCCCAATAGTGGCGATGAGAACAACGCTGCCTTCTTCGCCAGCGATGTATGAATCTCTGGGATAGTCCGTTTGGGCAACGGGTAGTGCCAAACGCTGCAATTCCACATTATTGATGGACTGCGCAACCAAGACAGCTGGCAAAAAAGCCATTACCATTACAAATGCAAACCCGCCGGCAAGAAAACGTTTAACCATGGCCCACTCCAAATGATGTATAACCGAACGCTAATACCCGAAGGGCAGAGTAGCAACCGCATTGGCATAACCACATGAATAAGTTTTTCTTACTGATTTTCCTGCTTTTTTTCGCCACCCAAGCGGGTGCCGCTGAATTACGGGTGATTACGTCTGGCGCCATGCAAGGGGTGTTACGGTCGATGGCCGCTGAATTTGGCGCCGCTAACGGGCATAGTATCGAAGTGATTTCGCGCGGCGTTGCCGGAGTACGCGAAATGGTGGAGGCCGGCGAACCCGCCGATATCATCATGACCTCAGATTTGGTAATGGATGCTTTTCTTGCCTCTGAGATTCTCAAGGAGGCCAGCCTCACGCGTATCGGTTTTATTGGCATTGGCCTAGCTGTGCGTGAAGGTGCGCCACAACCAAATATTTCCAGCGGTGAAGAATTTCGCAAGGCAATGCTCGCAGCAGGTTCTATCGTTTATCAGAATCCGGACCGAGGGATCTCCAGCGCCGTTGCACTTAAACGCATATTTGACGAACTCGGTATCTCAGATGACATCGTGGATAAGTCCTTGATTTTGGATGGCGGACTTGCCGCCCTCCGGGTTGTTAATGGTGATGCTGAGATCGCACTACAGAACATGACTCAATTGGTCAGGGTTGAAGGCATCTCTATCGTCGGCCCGCTCCCCCCCGATATACAAATCCAAACGGGTTATGCGGCAGGCGTTGCGGCAAGCAGCAAGCATCAGGATATAGCCGCGGAACTTATCGCCTATTTGACACGCCAAGAGGCACAAAGGCTCTGGGTTGAATCTGGCTTTGAACCGTACGCTCCTTAACAAGACGCGCGCACGAAAGATTCATTCCATTTACCACTCAGCAATGATCGTTTACGCCGCTATCCCTCTTGCTCCGCAGCATGCCAACCACCGAGCCGGCCAAAAACTGCTGCTCTACAGATACCATGCTGACCGAAGCCACCGGCTGAATCTCCACAAGCATAGAGGCCCTGGATTTCAATGCCGTGCAGATCAAGAACTTGGCCGGTGTCGTTTATTCTGATTCCGGTATAAGAATCATGCAGTGCCGGAGTATGCCACGCCGCATAAAATGGCGGCGCAGCGATCTTGTGCAAGGGGTTCGGCTTATTGAAATCCGAATCTACCCCGCTATCTACGAAGGAATTGTAGCGCGCAACCGTTTCGCGAAGCTTTTCTGCGGGCATCGGCCGCCATTGATATTCATTGTCGATTTTATTTGCCAACTCTTCAATCGTGTCAGCTTGGAAAAAATAGCCGTCTGGATCGACATAAGGTGGTGTGACTTGCCAGTTTTCACGCGCCACCGCGTCTGAATCGAAGATCGCCCAGATCGGTCCACCACCATTCATCTTCACCGGATCGCCGGTCCATGCCAGTGCTGCGGCAAAATAATCATAATCGCGATTGCCGGCGGTCTCGGAATAGAAACGAAGTCCATTCTCCTTCACCAAAATAACGTTCTGAAAATCTTCTACAACTAAGCCGGTCGCCCGCCCTCGGAAAAAATGTGGTGCACCCGGATAAAGGACCGTGCCTGAACCATTGCTCTTCTTACCCATACGGCCTTTGTTGATCAGATGGTCATCTTGGGTGGTCTGGCAGGCGGTTGCACCAAGTGCAGCGCCAATTTCCATTGCGGCAATCTCACCATCGGCGGTACGCTCTGACCACTCGCTGTTTTCTGCCTGGTATTCTTCCGTCAGTCGCACATCAAACATAGTACGGAAAGCAGGATTTCCAGCGCTGCCACCAGTCGCAATAATCACTCCCTTGAGGGCACGAATATTTATCGTTGCATTATTCTGATTGTAGAATTCATCTACGCCGACGGCCGAAATGCCCATTACCTTTCCCGCCTGCGGTCCCTCGCGATAAATTTTAGTCATTTGACGCTGCAGGAGAATTTCCACACCCATCCCACGCGCGGTCTGCTCTAGTGGCCGTACAAAGCCGGAGCCCCGCGCTGGGCCTGTTGGTTCGTTTGGCCAAGGAAGAACGTTTAACCTCGTGCGCTCACGATTTAACCGATCAGGGGTCGGTCGATATTCATGCCACTTTATGCCGTGCCCCTCCAACCACCGAAACAAATCCGGATTATTGTCGGCATAGACCCTCACAAGTCTGCGATCGCTAAAACGCCCCATGGGCATTTCGGGACGCGACCAATCGTCAAATATTTTGTCCGTACTATCATCGAGGCCAAGCGCCTCCTGCATCCGATTGCCGCCGCCGAGATAGAGTCCGCCAAAGCTCATCATTGCACGACCGCCAATATCAAAATTCTTCTCTACGATCAGGACCGAGGCACCCCTCTCGCGCGCCGCAATGGCTGCGACGAGCCCGCCAGCACCCCCCCCAATAACGACAACATCGACCTCGCGGTCCCAAGAAACGGCACCCGCCGCTTGCGCCTGCCGCGTTTGCATCGTACCGATCGCCGCAACACCGGCTGCCGCACCCGCGCCGATAAACTTTCGCCTGTTCACAGGAGTGTCTGTAGCTTCTTGATCAGATCTATCGGGGCTCGTCTTGTCCACGTGGTTCACGAGTTTAGACATTTGCTCCCCTTTTCATGATCGGATTCGTCATAATATTTAGAAGCTGACACCTTCATCCCCAAGGTACGTAGGCTATTCATTTCGGTCAATAAAAACCAAAATCATGATATCCGTTTAATAAATTGACCTCACAGTTTCGACCCAACAATTGGTCTTATTTGAGCGTGGTGTAATCATCTCTAGCCATTACCGAGAGTAGGAATATAGTTAGGTTTGCAAGGTGTGTTTCCTATGCTGCCGTTTCATCACGCAGAGCCGAAATAGTGCAGAGCGCAGTTTTATGATACCACCCTTATCGCGCGGGCAGAACTCATCTGGTCAGGCCAGCGCACAGTCTAACGAAAATGGAGGCTATGATGTATCGCTGCAAACGCGAATCAAGAAGGCAAAAAAGGATTTCTCAAAGCATTCTATTTGCCTTGTTTGCTGGCTTTATTATTTTGCCGCAAGGCTTCGCTCAAGAAAGTAGTGCAATTCCCGATTACTACTCGAACAATATTGGCTGGATTGGCAATGGCACCGAGCTTGGGCAGCCGCCAAGCGGACCCGGTCCGGTGACGTTCGATCCGGCATTCCCCTATGTAAGCAATGCGCAAGCATCCCAGACCGGCGATGCCGCCAATTTTCGTGTTGCAGATTTAAACAACCCGATCTTGCAGCCTTGGGTTGTCGATGCCTTGCGCGCACAAAATGATGAGGTGCACGCAGGAGGTCCCATCTTTGACGGCAAAGTGCGGTGCTGGCCTCCGGGGGTGCCAGTCTTTTTGCTCTATCCCGGCTCACCGATCTATTTCTTACAAACAGCAGACGAGGTGGTGATGATCATGGAGCAGAATCATCAAATACGCCGCGTGAGAATGAACCAGCCACATTCGGAAAATCCAGAACCCTCATGGTATGGCGAATCCGTCGGACACTATGAAGGCGGCACGTTGGTTGTCGACACGATAGGCTTCAATGATCGCTCATTTATAGACAATTACCGCACACCCCATTCGACTAAACTTCATATTGTCGAGCGTTTTCGCTTCCGTGAAGATGGTAGCGAGCCCGAGGTCATTATTCAGATTGAAGATCCCGATGCGTTTACCACGCCATGGACTGCGATCCGCAAATTCCGCACAGCTGAAAACCGACACATCACTGAAAGTATCTGCGCAGAAAACAATGAGCACTATTTTAACTATGACATTCCACCCATCCCACAGGATGACACGCCGGATTTTTGACTCGTGAGTGGTTACGCACCAGAGAACAGGCGTCTAAGGGATGCCTGCCTTTCCTCAAAAGAGTATATCGCTACTGACAAAGGCCCTTAGAAATCTTGCCTATCCGAAATCGGAATGCCGTATTCGACCACATCTTCCCTAACGTTCTCGGCGCACATGTCTTCCTCAAAGTTCTGGCTAACTCGATCATACAACCGCTGCGCCTGCCAGGGCTCGTTGAACGTTTCGGGGTCCTCAATTGTGATCAAGATCTCCAACTTCTCGCCGTTCTCAATCAGTCGCCAGCGCTCTGTGACATGGAGCTTATCCGAATGGGGCGTGCGCCAATTGTCGATGTAGGTTTTGTCATTGAGACCAATCGTATCGACAACAAGCGTGTCGCCTTCGTAATGGCCAACCGATTCTCCATAGCCGGTGGGTCTTAGATTGTCTGAATGACCCACATCAAGCCAGATATGTCGCGTTTCTGAATTCCCGTCGAAGATTAACGTGACCTTATCGATTGATTGGTGGATAAACAAAGCTCCCGAAAGCGTCACATCGAAACCTGGAACACCAGCAGAGCGGCAGGCGACACGCGATGTATAGGCGAACTTACCGTTGAGCACTCTTTCGTTTTCCGCCCTCATCTCCTCTCGCGCCCAGTCTTTCAAATTGGGGTTGCTGATGTCCGCCATACGATTAGTTGGCTGCTCTCCAGTACGGTTAGCTTGGCCATTCGAAACATAGGGATAGGCCGGATCCTGCACGATCGGTGCCGGCGAACCCGGAACTTCAAAGAAAGCACCAATGCCAATGCCGACCCAAGCTGTATCGAGGGTTGGCGAAAAAACGGGGAGCGTACTCGCTTGGTCAGGCTCTTGTGCTCCCGCCACACCGGACAGACTCACCAAGAATCCCAGCAATAAAATCTTCCGCTTCCGGTTAGATATCGTCATTGATTCCTCCTCGGCCAGCATTATCAGGTTAAGTCGCCGTAGATACAAATCGCTACAATAAGGCAGTAAAAGCTAGTCCGTTATGCCTCCAATTACACCATACTCGGTTGATGCACTTGCCTCCGGAGTAAACTGAAAGAAGAAAAACATGCAACCAAACGGCATCAATCGCAAAGGGAAATTGTGAAGGTGCAGAGCATTTTCTATAAAGTTATTGGAAAGCGCGACCGCAGCTGCGTAAAGAAATGACTGGTTTGAACCTGCACCCTAAACACGACTTAATATAAAAATGCCGCCTAAGGTGCTCACCTTCGCCGGCAAAAAAAACTGTGTTATAAAATCAATATCACATATGTCATTGATGGAGCCTTGCGAGCGGCCCCGACCAACATTGCCATCTCAGATGCCGTCCAGAGCAATCATGACAACTACAAGGAGGCTGCCGATTATCGATCCAATCAGACGCAAAATACTTGCAACCGGCGCCGCAGCGACGGTGATGGCCACAGCACCACGCGCGTTTACTCAACAGGCTGAGCAAGGAGAAGCTGCATTCTCCTTCTACGAAAGAGGCAATGTTCGGATCCGTTATCAGGACTTTGGTTCCGGCTTCCCACTGCTAGCTACCCCGGGAGGTGGCTTGAACTCTCGGATCAGCAATTGGCAGAGGGCGGTAATCAACGCAATGGAGGTTTTTAAGAATGACTTCCGCTGCATTACGATGGACCAGCGCAACGCCACTGGCGGTGAATCCACCGGCCCGGTTCCGGTCGAGGATCCGTGGGACGGCTTCGCCGATGACCAATTGGGACTGATGGACCACCTTGGCATCCGTCAGTTTTTCTTCTTCGGCAACTGCATAGGCGGCCCATTTGCCTTGAAGTTAATGGAGCGGGCTCCGGAGCGTGTTGTCGCGGGGGTGTTGAGCCAGCCGGTCGGCCACCGGCCGGAAAACCCAGACGTGATGTATAATTCCGGCCGGAATGGGTGGGCCGAAGAATTTAGCGCTCGGCGGCCCGAAGTACCAATGGCCACCATTGAACGATACTTGCACAACCTTTACCGTGCCCAACCCGACTTCGTGTACAGCGTATCACGCGACTTCGTGCGAACGTGCCAGACGCCAATGCTTGTCCTACCAGATGACTCCCCGGCACACGCGTACCAGACATCCGTCGACATCGCTTCGCTGGCGCCGAATGCTGAGGTGACGATTTATCCCTGGGAAGACCCGCCGGAACTAAAGGCCCAAACAATCAGTAGAGCACTGACCTTCCTGAAGGCGCATGAACCTTAGACAGCAGCGCGATAGGCATTGTTAATTTACCTCAGCAGCCATGCATCTAAACTCGACGCACAGAAAGAGGTTCATGTTCACTCCGCATCGCTAACGAAATAGGTAAATTCTAACTGCGGCCCACTCGATGGAGCGTCCCTCGTAAATTCGGTCGACAAGATGCGCGGCAATCCAATTGTTATTTTCGTGCCACGCCCGATTTCGCTATCGATAGTAATATGTCCGCCTGATTGCTGCACGAACCCACAGACCATACTGAGCCCCAGGCCACTTCCATTCCTGTCTTCCTTGGTTGTGAAGAACGGTTCCATTGCATGTTCACGCACGTCCTCTGCCATGCCAAATCCATTGTCGGAGACCTCAATGCAGACCTCCTTTCCAGTTGGCCATTTGGCAGCGTTATCTTCATTCGCTAACACTGCTGGCCGTAAGCTTGTTTCAATTAGCAATTTACCACCATCGACCATGGCATCTCGAGCATTTAGTGCCAGATTGACTAACGCATTACCCAACTGATTACGATCGACGAGCGTTACCGCTGCCTCCGAATGAAGGCGTACCTCAACGTCAATTACCCCTCTGAGTGAATGCTGAAGAAGACTAGTCGTATCCAGAATGGTTTTATCCATCCTTGTCATTTCTGGCTTCAGCGGCGTTTGACCTGCAAAAGCCAAAAGTCGTCGGACCAGCTCCGCGCCCCGCTGACCAGCACCGATAGCGGACTCGACTAATTCCTGCCGCGGTACGGTCTCCTGTGCGATTTCCTCGGCAACCAATTCAAGACTGCCATTAATAACGCCAAGCATATTGTTGAAATCGTGCGCCACTCCCACAGTCAGCTGTCCAACCGCCTCCATCTTTTGGGCTTGACGAAGCTGTTGTTCCCTGCCTGCCGCCTTTACCTCTACTTGCTTTCGCTCGGTTATGTCCTGACTCCTGCTAGCGAAATACATAAGACTCTTTCCACCCACGCCAAAACGCCGCCTACACCAAGGAGGGCCCAGCTAACAGGCACAGCGCCAGTAGCAACTGCTATTCGCTATAGTGATTCGCGACTCAAATATATTGATCCATGTTACGCGAGAAGTCTTGGGGCTATGCCCGCCCTATCGCACACGGCACAATAAATTGTCCGACGAAAGGGTATTCGTTGTGTATAAATTAAAGCGATTTTCTTTGTACAAGGCGCTTCCAGCAAAGTGACAACTTAAACGGGGAACGGCAGCAATTGGATATATCTCTATGTATTAAGCATCCTGGGCATAATTGGGGAAAGATCGTTATGCGATTTCTGATTGTTGTGTTTTTTATTACTGCAGTGAATGCAGGCACGTCGGCGCAAATTGTCAATGATCTTCAAGATCAAATCGATGCAGGCAATATCGAATTGGTAACAGCAAGAGGAAACGGAACTTCATCAGGTACCGCAGTACAAGGCGCTTTGACTAACCAAAGCGATACGCTATTGCGTGTGAACATCTATCTCACGCAACCACTCTATTTGGTAAATAATGGACGGGGCCAAAACATGGTTGCCTCCGAGGTCTATTATGGCGACGGAGATTATCTGTCCGATGGGCGCCGCCCATTCATAGAACTGGAGCCGAACGTACAGACTGAAGTGCGATTCGTGGCCTATTCTGTTGATTTTGACAGAGATAACCCAACTGCAGCTGAGAGATTTTCTATTGGAAATATGCCGGACGATTTAAACGGCGTTATGGCAAGCATAAACGCCTTTGCATATGCAAATCCCAGCATGCCTCTTACCGCTACGGCACAAGTGGCCATCTGGCTGGCGCAAGGCGAAAAGCTCGAAGAAATACAGCGAAGATTAGAAATTACGGAGGCAGAAATAGGCTTGGCAAGATATTTCATTCAGTGACGTGTTGTCCTGAGGTGAGACAAAAACGGCCTAGTATAACCAGATGTTCGGACTGCACTTAAAAGTAGACGCCGCAGAACCTATTAGCTTCAAAAATATGAAGCTGCCGGCCAATTACCGGCCTGGGTCAATTCTGGTGAGAAAATCCGTATCGTATCGGACGATCTCACCCTCTTCGTCGAGGATAATGACGGATTGCTGAAAATGGATAGGTGGGACCACGCCTGGCGCCGCAATGGCCTCGAATATATATAGGCGCGTGCCATGGGAATGGATGGCAACATAGGTTCGGCTCTGATTAGGATTGGTAATCTGAAGGTGGTGGCCTGGGATGCGATCAGCTTCGGTCCAGCCATCATAAGTTATATCACCGCCGCGCTTGCGGATTTGCCACGCGGCATAGGCAACTGATCCGGCATAATCCCACACTCTCCATGGGTGTTGGATCGGCGAGTTCGCGTAATTTACGACTGTAATTTTGTAGCTTGTCTGATCATAGGACGCGCTAAAGACTTTTCCTGGAAAATCAGCACCAAATTCAGAGTGATAGGTAATGTCCTCGACGCGAGGTTCGTGCGGCAGGTTAACTCCAAATAATTCTTCATGGTCTACAAATTCAATCCAGCTTTGCGCCGTTGCTGAGAATGCAACAAGAAAACACATTAGCGTTGAAGCAAGTTTCAAAGTACGCATGATCTGTTTACATCACCCTCTTCGACTTCTGCAAAGACTGGCCGGTTATCGCGCCTCAATCAAGCCCGCTCATATTGACGAATATCTGGACCCATTTGAACAGGCCTTTCTCACCTTGTGTGCAAGGGTGAGGCTAGGTGAGGGCAAAACTCGTAATCAAAGAGCTACTGAGAGCCACTTTCTACCGCGTCATCTTACTTAGGCTGAACAATTTGTGGCAGGAATCCAAGTGATTAGCGGGCGTTCAGTGGTTTAGCGAATTGCGTGGAGAGATTATGTGCAGCCCAACTAGTGAGAATTGCCTTAGTGCGTTAGTCTTTTGCCTCTTCTAAAGTAATGGAATGACCGTAAAGACTATTTCTGGGGGGTACGCTGCACGTATCGTACCCACAACGAGGAAAATAGATGATGCGTAAGGGCCAAAAACACACTGTCGTCGGACTCACTGCAATTTTATTGCTAGCTGTTGGTTGCTCGGTTGAGCCCACGGTGGAAACAAACGCAGAAGCTGCGATTGATACGAACACCGCTCAGCAAGACCATCACGGCATTGTCGAAGGCATAGTACGCGATGCCAACGGGGAGCCTGTTGCCGGCGCATTTGTTAAATTGAAGAACGATGACCGGCGCCTGACCTTCATGCATATTAGCCAAGAAGGCGGACACTATTCGGCCACTAAACTTCCTGCAGGAATCTATAATGTCCAGGCAGTTGGTGGGGCGTTCGAAAGCGCATGGTCTGCGCCGGTGGAAATTGGCAAAGCGGACAGTGGGCTGATGGACGTATCATTGGATACAGAGCGCGCACCCTATCTTGAGCCTGCCTGGACGCGGCGCGCACCCGAATATAATGCGACCTTAGATCATATTCCGGATGGTCCAGTGAAAGACATCCTGGCCGCGCGTTGTGTGTCTTGTCACAACGAGGCACGCATTATCTCTCGCCATGTCGATCGCGAAACCTGGTCCGAAATCATGGACGACATGCGCCTGAGAGCCGGTGTGATTGGCCTCCCCGCAATTACGGAGGAGGAGGCAGGAATCGTTATCGAATATTTGGCAGAAAACTATTTGCCGCTGCCCCCACCCGATCCCAACGGTCGCTTTCCGTTTGAATTGCAACCCGAAGGCGTGCGCGATTACCGCGTGGTGCAATATGAATTGGAAGACCCACTAGTGGAAAACCACGACATCGCAGTTGATCCCTGGGGACACGGCTGGTCCAACCAGCGTCGTGGTGGCAAGCTTGGCACCCTTGATCCAGTGAGCTATCTATTTAGGGAAGTCGAGTTACCGCCAAACGAGACGGGTCTTATTCGTCCGGGCAATCCGCAGATTTCTAAGGACGGCATGATATGGCTTGGCGAGGGCTTCGGCAATCGTTGGCTGCGTTACGATATTGCTCATAATGAATGGACTGAATTCCCATTCCCCTCAGACCGGATTAGAGGCCTGGCAACGGCAAACACCATGATATTCCATTCGGACGGCACAGTGTGGTCTTCAGGTCCGGGAGCAGCAAGACGCTTCGATCCGTCATCCGGAGAATGGGATGCGTGGGATTCGCCAGCCTGGAATTTGACGGGTCTCAATCCTGGTGGTTACGGGATCGCCGAAGCTGGAGACGGACGTGTCTGGATGGCGCAAAATCAGGTCGATCGTATGGTACGTTTTGATCCGGATTCGGGTGAAGTTAAAGATTTCCAAATTCCGTCTAACGAGACTCATTATCCCCGCCGTATGGATCACGATCCGGAAGGCAATCTTTGGGTGGCTCTGTGGAGTTCAGGCAAGATCTTGCATATCGACCACAGGACGGACGAGATGAATCTCATAGATCCACCAATTCCGAATAATGGCGTATACGCAATGGACTTCGATGAGACGAGTGGAGATATGTGGACAACACTCCACACTAGAGACATCATTGCGCGCTACACTCCGACAACCAACGATTGGTCCATGTACCCGCTGCCACAAGCTGAAACTGACTCAAGGCGCGTAGAGGTTGATCAGAACAATCCTAACCGTGTGTGGTGGAGCACCGTCGCTTACCAGGCCCGGATCGGTTTCATTGAGCTATTGGACGAATAGTTGAAAGACACGGGGTAATAGCGATTACAGCATCAATTCTTCTGCATGATTGGGCTTGCTCGATCATGCAGTCGTACTTTTTAGTAAAGCCATTGATATTATTGTAAAAAAATTCATAGCCATCTAATCAATAAGAGTGGGGACACATTATGAGATATAAAACTATACTGCTTGGCGCGATTGCGGGCGTTGTTTTAAGTTCTACAGCGGTCTTTGCCCAGAACCAGGAACAGCCTCCACTGGGTTTTTTCGTTACCAGCACCATGCATAACGGCAATCTTGGCGGCCTAGCGGGTGCCGACGCGGAGTGCCAACAATTGGCTGCAGCAGTTGACGCGGGTAATCGCACTTGGCGCGCTTATTTAAGCACCCACAGCAGTCCCACTCAGCCGGCCGTCAATGCGCGTGATCGTATCGGCAAAGGGCCTTGGCACAATGCAAACGGCATAATGATTGCCTCTAATATCGCAGACTTACATGGCGATGTTCAGCGCGCCAGCAATATCATTAATGTCGTAACTGCGGTCACCGAAGCAGGCAATCCGGTAAATGGCTTCGGTCGAGCAGAAGGCTCGCCCAACGAACACGACATCCTTACTGGGTCGGATTCGCATGGACGACCCTTTCCGTCCGGATTGAATCGGAACCATGATTACACCTGCAATAATTGGACTTCCGACAGTGTCGACGACCACGCCATGATTGGTCACCACGACCGCATGAGCGGGCGTAACACGTCGTGGAATTCATCGCACACCACGCAAGGCTGCACTTTAGAAGCCTTTAATGGTAGCGGTGGCGCGGGACGCTTTTATTGCTTTGCTGCCGATTGAGGCGCTGTTGTTGAGTTGAGGTGACTGCATTCGACCAATATAAAATTTTTTGTCTATGTTTTGAGAAGCGGCGACAGGCATGCGCGTCGTAGCTATGTCGGCTGGACAGTCGATCTTGACCAGCGTTTAGAAAAGCATAATGCTGGAACTGGCGCCCGCTCAACGCGCGGACGGCATTGGGAGCTAGTTTATGCCGAGCGCCATAACTCGCGCCAAGAGGCAATGAGTCGCGAATGGCATCTCAAGCGCGATCGCGCCTTTAGAAAACTTTTACTGAGGAATTGAGTTCGACTTTAAGCAGGTTCGTAAGCAAACCCATTGTCAAGGCCGACGCTCAAGCAATTAGGCCTGTACCCTCTACTCCACAAAGGGCGTTTGGCCGGCTCCTGGAATTACTCGAAAGCGCTCACCATTGTCATCTCGCGCATAACGTATTCGCCGACCTTGGTCGTCGAGTATTACAAGAGATTGCTGAAAATGGCCCGGGACAATGGAGCCTGCCGGTACCGTGGCATCGACAATGTATAGTAAGTTTTGGTGAAATGCGATTTGCACAAAGCTACGCCCGCCACCTTCATTCGTCACTTGCACCATGTGGCCGTCGACCCCGTCGACATTACCTTCATTATCCCAAGTAACTTCACCGCCACTATTACGATATCTATTGGCGGCGTGCGCGATTGCTGCCTCAATATCTTCCGGTGCAGAGCCAGAATAATTTGCGAGAGTGACTGTGTAGCGCGAAGCACCCTCATGAGTTTCAAATAGACGTCCAGGAATACTCCACCCGTTTGCGGTGAGATAAGAAAAATCGCTCACTTCAGGCTGCGACGGAAAATTGACGCTGAACTTATCTTCGCGATTAATATATTCGAACCAACCTTGAGCAGATGCTCCCGTAGGAGCAAGAAACAACAAAGCAGCTATAACGATTCCAACATAGCGCATGGATTTCATCCTCAGTGTTTTTATCCGTTGGAAGATTGCCATAATGGGTACGCACTGTCCTGCCAAAAGCGCGGTCTATCTGCCCAGGGAACCTGTGCGACCCTCCGCATTAAGTTGACGCTGCGAATATGGTAACGGGCAACGTTCGTTTGGTATACGTGCAAGTGCACCAGCGTAGGAATTGTCTAAATGCATTTCCCCTGATCGTATGGAATTTGCCACTACACGATAGGCATCAGCTACCCATTCAAGCCCAAGATTTCCACGAATTAGTGCATCCCCATTCTCAGTGAAAGAAGCTATTCCCGCATTGGCAACAACTTCATCCTGCGCTCCATCGTCACCGGACAACTCAACCACAAAGCCTTCAATCCGTGAGGTTGGCAGAAGTAGATAAACTGTAAATTCCTCGGTTCCTATTTCGCCAATCGGCCTGAGACAAGAGCCCGAGCGAACGCCCCCTTCCAAGACGCTAGCCAGCTTTTCTAGTTCACCCACCACCCCAGCCCGATTTTTTCCAATGACACCTTGTGCCATTGCATTGCCGGAAATAGACAATGACAAAAACAGTGCCAATAGAGCAAATGTGGGTAGGACGTAAATCTTAGTCAGAGCCATTGCTTTGCCGTCCGCAATCTATCATCGGATTAAATAAGTTTAGGACACCGTAGATGCCGATGCCAAAGGGATTTTCATGATGTAACGCCAATTGAGCCACATTCCACAATCTAGCCTAAAGCGCTTGGCTACGATCAAATTCTTTCCCACCTGAACCAAGGGTTAGAGTGAACTACTAGCCTTGGCTCAAATGGGAACAGCTTGTCAAAACCGATGCGTCGCCCCGAAGCGGAGGGAACGGCCTGGACGCGGCAGGAAATCCTTCAGAAAGGACGTGTGCTCGCGGCCTTCAACGTTAGTGAGATTGTCGGCCGCCACGAACAAGCTTAAGCCCTTTTCCGGGTTTGGACGGAACTCGACAGACGCATTGACCATGGTGAAGGCATCGGTCGGTAGCTCAAACTGAGCCAGATGATCCTGCTCGCCAACATGGCGTAGTTCGACCTCACCCGTCCAGCGCGAGCTCTGATAAATGGCGCGCCCAGTAAGCGAATAAGGTGGAATGCGTGCTGGCGGACCATTACCCGTATCGCCATATACGTAGTCGGCGACGGCTTCGAGCGTGACGCTTTTCTCGCCCACTTCCCAAATGCGCTGGCTTAATTCTAATTCGAAGCCCTGAAAGTCAGCATTGGTCTGGGTGTATTGAAAAACGTTGAGCGCGTCTTTGATTTCGCCGGAGGGAACAGAATCGATAAAGCCATCATAATGGGCTAAAAATCCGTGCAGATCGAACGAGAACCCTCTGTCTTCAAAATGGATCGATGCCTCCGCGGAATGGGCCACTTCTGAGGAAAGGTTCTGATCTCCAATTTCAAAACTACGCGTCGCTATGTGAGGGCCGTTAGAAAACAATTCTTCCTCGCGCGGAGCCCGTGAAGTGCGCCCTAGACTAATCCCTAAGAACCAAGGATCAGACGGCCGCAGGAAGGCGCCTGCTGAAGCAGAAAAATTCGTAAAGTCTCGTTCACCTACGGAGCTGTCGAGATTCCGGTTATCAATGCGCGCGCCACCTTCGATACCCCAGCCACCTCTATCGAGCCGCTGCAGGGTAAAGGCACCGATTTCGCTAATCGCGGTCTTCGGGACATAGGCCTCCTTGCCGGTCGCATCGAAATTGCGCTTTTGGCCCTGGAATCCGACGGCGCCCTGCCAACCGTTCATTTCAT
>Ga0315338_1001380_pt1 | contig 31036 bp, 19 predicted proteins | sample ASW8metaG_FD_204518 | JGI IMG/M metagenome (GOLD analysis project Ga0315338, IMG submission 204518) | Ammonia-oxidizing marine archaeal communities from Monterey Bay, California, United States - ASW #8 | ecosystem: Environmental > Aquatic > Marine > Coastal | place: USA: California | collected... | reverse complement strand
ATGGGAAGACTGGCAACGTCAGAACAACAAAACGCAGCGCGATCTGTTCTTCCAGCAGTCAGTCGGTAAACCTGCACCTGAAAAACCACAGGACTACTCCAGTCTCGATTATCTGCGAGCGACATTGTTTGCATTAAAAGAAGTTATCGGCTACCTGGATACAGTGCGGAACAAACTGAAAGCCAGTACGTAGTCACTCCAGAATCAAAACTAGAGTCGGATAAACCTAAGCCAGTCAAGAAATGGTAGGCGTACATTACTACCCAGAGTAACTCGAGCAACCATAACTGCATGAAAAAATCAAAAAAAACGACGGCACGCTTTTGGACAAAAGAGGAGATAAAGGAAAATCGGATTCAAGATGAAATTCGTACGCGTAGTATTGCAGTAGAGGAAAAACGTAAGAAAAGAGCATCACTACGGGGAAAACAGAAAATTGAAAAGAAAAACACGCTGGAAAAGAAGAGAAAACGCAGGACATATCTCCCCTTCTCTGCATTACCGCCGAAATGGTCGAGAATAGAAGATGTTAACGAATATTACGACAAACTTTTCAAAACCCATCCAAAACTATTTGAAGGAAGAGTTGTACAGAAGGATCGGATAACGGAGATCTATAAACTCAAACCAAAAATATTTTATGCCGGAAGATTAGATTGGTTAGGCTACGTGATCTATGAATTCGACTATGTCAACAACGTTATCCTGGATTGCCCAATAAAGGACAACGCGGTCTATATCTTGAAGGGCAGCCAGTGGACAAGTTTAGTTCGATTCACCAAAGGCAAAATACGGGACAAGTACAAAGAATCCTACAAGAAAGTTGTACACAAGAATGGGTGGTTGCCTCGCGTAGAAGTCGCGCTTCACAATTTGTGACTACATGGAAGGTGCCCTGGTGAAAACATCAAATGACTCCAAAGATCACTCTACTTCGACTGATCTCAGACTCACTTAACCCCAGAACTTGAAATAAGATTGCCATCATTTCTATGATTAACAGCCCCGTGGCAATATCTATAAATTCAGACATGAGCCGAACGCCTAGACACCCGCGGTTACTACACTGTCGGCACGACACACACCGGATAGCGGCTGTTGCCCGAGTCGTTTACGAAACGACAGGTGCCTGTCACGGTTGAGTGTGATGAGGGGTGTCCAGATACGGTTCACCCAGCGTTTTTTTATGAGCGCATACCAGAGCGGGTTGGATCGTTTGTAGAGATAGCTCGCCGCGAGATATGACGGCACCGCATGCCAGTCCTCGGGTTTTCTGCGCCAGATCGAGCCGTGTGAGAACAGCGTCTTGTAGCACCACTGGTATCCGGCCTCAAGTTCCTCAGGAGTCATATTTTTCGGCTGAAACACTGCGTGGGCCGTGTCGTACAGATTCCAGTTCCTATGCAGCAGTCGCCCTTCCGATTCCATCTGACGGAACAGTGGCGTTCCGGGATACGGTGTCAGCAGGTGAAACGTTGCGCATTCTAGTTTCGCCTCCTCGACCCAGTCTACTGTTCGTTCAAAAATGTCCGGTCCGTCGTGATCGAAGCCGAGTACGAAACTGCCGTTCACCTGAATCCCGTTGTCGTGCAGAACTGTGGTACGACGCAGATAGTCCTCAGGCGCGGGGGTTTTTTTCCGTGCTTCAATGAGATTGTCGTGGCCGAGTGATTCGTAGCCGATGAACACACCCGTACATCCTGATAATGCCATGGCCCGTACCAGTGAGGGATCATCAGTAATATCAATCGTCACTGCAGCGCTCCATATAATGTTCAGCGGTGTCAACGCCTGGCAAAGTTTCCGAAGATACTCCGGTCTTGATCCGAGGTTGTTATCGACAAAAACACAATACGCCTGGCCATCAGCCTCAATCTCGGCAACCACCTGTTCAACATCACGCATCCGGTAGGGCATACGAAGACCGTCTGTTGACAGATAACAGAAACCGCAACGGTTGTGACAACCCCGTGTTGCAATCAGTGATGTTGTCGTCAGAAAGCTTTCCTTCGGCAGCAGTTCACGTCTGGGCATCGGGTCATCCCGGTAGGGTCGCGTGAAGTCCGCTTTGTAAATCGGTTTCACCTGTCCCCGGTCGATGTCAGAGAGTATTTCCGGCCACAGTGCTACACCATCCCCGATCGCAAGCGCATCAGCGTAAGGTTGCGCCTCATCAGGACACGACACGATGTGCAGACCGCCCAGTACAACCTTTGAACCCATCGCCCGGTACCACTCCGCCAGCCTGTAGGCCCGTTCAGCAAACGTGAGGTGCACACTGATACCTACCACCTCCGGAACCCGGTCATGTGGCGGCGAGCCCTGAAGAAGATTTTCATCATGGTATCTGACTTCCCAGTGCGCAGGTGTCGCACCAGCAATACTGGTCAGTGCCAGGGTGGGCGTCAGCACATGTTTGCCGAAGCTAGCCACCGGATCCTTCGGATAAAACGGGTTGAGTAACAGCGCGTACCCCTTCACCGGGGTACGCGCCTCGACGGCCGGCAACACAGGGGCATCGATCATCGCTTTCGGTACAAATTTTCGTGTCATATCGGTATTCCTATGATTTATCGAGTGCATCAAGCCGTACGACCCGCCCCCGATGCCGGACTGCTGTCGGTCGTAGCCCCTCGTCACGGAGTCGTTTGGCGACCTTGGGGAACAGCGTGATGTATTCTTCTTCCAGACTGATCAACATCCCCGGATGAATCTTCGCGAGACGCAGTTTCGCCTCAGCCAGACCCGCCTCCGTACTGAACGAGAGGCTCAGACATGCATTGCAGGACACACCAGCATCGATCAGATTTTTCAGTGCGCGGTATGGCAACTCGTAGCTCGATGGAATTGCACCTGTGAGGCGCGCGTACTCCTCAGGATTGGTACCCTTGATCGACACGCGTACATGTAGGGAGCTGAATCGTGCGAGCTGCTGTGCGAATTCAGCATCGTTGAGCGTCATACCGTTGGTTTCCAGGACGTACACGTACTCGGACTGGTCAACGAGTTCGAGTAGCTCGAACAGGTGTTGCCGCCCGAGTGTTCCCTCGCTGGCCGATGCGGAGATGAGTTTGTGACCGTGTTTTTTCGCACTCGCATCGAGTGCATCGAACACCTGTTGTGGTGTGTAAAATTTTCCGGTGGTGCCCGGCTTACGAACCGGCCTGTCGCTGAAACAGAATTTGCAGCGCAGGTTGCATCCGACCTCAGTCGCGCTTGACGTGCCCCCATAAAACCGCAGGGGGCGCGCCAAATTCGCGTACTTCCGCCGATTCCCGGCAATGACCACCTTCTCGGTGGCCACTGCCAGTGCAATCGGATCGTAGCCGCGCTCGTCAGCTGGCGTCGTCATCAGATTTGCCGTACAGCAGGCTGTTCTGCATGTCGACGATGGTCTTCGTCACACCTGGGATGACCTTACCCATGAACGTGTGACCACCTGACTTCTCAGCACGCGCCCACTCAGCACTCGTCAGCTCATCGAGGTTCGCCTCAGGGGCGCGTGTATCCTCGATGTGACGTGTGGCACGATGCAGCCGCTTCAGGGCCTTCGATTTCTCGTTGTACCCGAGCTTCGACTGCTCGACTGAGTCCTGCAGGTGATTGATGGTCTCCCGCAGTGCCTCACGATCGATTGGATGTGGACGACCGTCCTTACCACCGACCGCAAAACTGAACCGTGCAGGGTCATCAAACCGACTGGCATCCCCGTGGATCAGTTCCGACGTCAGCGCCAGCGCCTTCAACGTGCGTGGGCCGACACCCTTGAGCATCAGCAGATCCTCAAAATTGTCGATCTCCTGTCCGTGTGACAGTGCGAGCACCGCACCCAGACGCTTCAGATCAACATCCTGCTCACGCACCTCGTGGTAGTTACCCATGGTGATCTCACGTGCAGCGTCGAGCACTACACGCGGTTCATCCTGAGTCATCTCAACGATGTGCTGACGTGCGCTATCCGCGCGTGCATCTGCCAGGTTCAGGATGGAGTCACCACGTTCGCCCACAATACCAGTGTGAGGATCATCGACGAACGACCGTACGGATGGTGAGTGCATGTGATACCGACGGGCACGTCGTGTCGATGTGTCCATGCCCTGTGTGATGCCGGTCCACTCACCCTCATCGGTCAGGATGACATGCTGCTGATACAGGTTATACCCATCCTGAATCGCGTTATTGTCGACCCGTTTTGCGAGTTGGCATGACCGCACCAGCTCATCACCGTCGAGACTGTGTTTATCGGCGACCTGCTCGATCTGTTTCGGCGCACGCCAGGCAGCTTTACCCTTACCGCCGAGCAGGTACACGCCGAGCTCGTCCTTAATCGGGTTAATCTTCCGACGCAGCGATCCGAGTACCGCAGCTGTGACACCGGAGCTGTTGTATTGCATCCCAGACACTGCCCCGAGTGCCTGGAACCAGTTCGGATCGCTCATACGCGTGAGCAGTTCCGACTTCCCATAGTTTTGGATCACCGACTCGACGACTGCCTTACTCAGTTCGCCCATGTGTTCGGTGAACCAGTTCGGCATGCGCCCGAAGTGCAGTGGCATGCCGATCGTTCCGGAATTGATCATTTCGATCTCCTGTAATGTGGTTTAATGACTGAAAATATCGGTTTGTGGGCCATCTCCGACCCGGTACAGCCTTTTCCTGAACTCATCTGAGAGCTCCTGTTGTGGATGGAGCCTAGACGATACCGAACCTGTTCTTGCCAGACGAGGGGAACTGTCCTGTTTCAGATGACCTGACAATAATGGTTTGATATCAGTATGTTGTGCGTATTTCACGCAATTTTTGTGCGAAATTTGGATGAAAAAAAGATACATTTCCATATTTTTGATACATTTTGATATACTTTCGCCATGACTAAAATCATGTTTGCCTGGATCGGTGGTACCGATCATGACGCTGTAACGGGAAATACGCGGCGGTCGCCTGGCCCAATCGCCCGTGCCGTATCTGAACGGCGCGACTTCGACCACATTCATCTACTGAACAATTACCGCGATCACAGCAGCACTGCCTATAAGAAGTGGCTTCGCACTAGGACAAAAACGAAGGCGAAGATTTCAAGTGCCGAAATAGAACTGGTCACCCCCACTGATTTCGCTGCGATCTACAGCAACGTCCGACAGGAAATAGAGTCAGTTCGAAAAAAACTTGGCAAAGACACTGAGCTTGTATTCAATCTCAGTCCAGGAACCTACGGAATGGCTGCAGTCTGGATTATTCTTCAGCAGACGCTTTACCCGGATTCAGAACTGATCGAGGCGTCTCCGGAGGCAGGTGTTAAAACAGTAGACGTCCCTTTTGAGATTTCGGCGGACTACATACCTGACCTGATGGATCGAATCAAAAGAAGCCGTACTGAAGCGGATCGTGCATTCATCACCGCGGTACGCGGTACGGTACCTGATCGGCCTTCGTTTGAAGACATCAAATACCGCTGCAACGCGATGAAGTCGGCCATGACCCGCGCAGAACGGATTGCTCCGAGAAGTATCCCGATACTGATTGAAGGTGAACCCGGAACCGGTAAGCACCTGCTAGCAACGGTGATGCACAACAGTGGTCATTTCAACGCCGAGTTCATCCACGTCTCCTGCGGTGCGATGCCTGCCGATCAGCTTGAGCGGGCGCTGTTCGGCTATGAGGAGGGGAGTCGTAAAGTCAGTACTGGTGCACTTGAAAATGCCAGGGGGGGAACACTCTTTCTTGGTGAGGTTGATGCATTGCCAGTGATGCTGCAGGTAAAACTTCTACGGGCACTGGAAGACAGGCGATTTACCCGGGTCGATGGAAACAAGGACGTATCGCTGGATGACATCCGCTGTATCTCCGCAACCAGTCAGAAGTTGAACCGGTGTGTTGCCGAAGGTAGCTTCAGGAGTGATCTCTACTACCGGTTAGCCGGAGACGTTATCTTCCTCGCCCCGCTTCGCGAGCGGCCCGAAGACCTTGAACTCCTGATAAATCATATCTTCGATGAAAAACGCGACCTTCTACAACGGGAACGCGGCCTGTCGGATATTCGGCTTTCAGCCGGTGCCAGGAATGTCATTAAACAGTACCACTGGCCAGGCAATATCCGTGAACTCGAGAATGTACTGGTCCGAGTTGCAACACACTGTGATCGTGTCGAGATCAGGTCGGATGACGTCCGCCAGGCTCTGCAGTTAACGCCTGTCCAAATGGATACCGAGATTCTCAATCGACCTTTCAGCGAGAATTTTTCGCTCGAGAACGTACTAGATGAAGTAGCACGCCACTATATAGAACGAGCCAGAGAACGAACCGGCGACCGGATCACAAGAACTGCCAAATTACTGGGTTACGAGCACTATCAGGTACTCAGTCGAAAAATTAAGGGTCTTGGTCTTGGGAGTACTACCTGAAAATGTCGGGGGACTGACTGAGGCTATGGAGCAAAAGCCAAGGGCGATCCATGAAGCCTCTTAACTACCCTGCTTGAATGAAAATCACTTTTCCCGCCACACTCCAAAATCGATTAGATAGGTCGCACCCTGTCCGAAAATGGTCTGAGTGACTTCCACCTCCACCCCATTCGCCCGTGCGCTCCAAGGCTCAGATTCAAGTAACGGCACATCGAAGTCTTCAACTGAGAACGACTTGACCCAACCCACCGGTTTGGTACTTTGCCACTGGTATCCTGCCGCTCTAAGGTCATCCCTGATTGTAAACGTCGGCCTATAATCTTTCTGATCTTGATTGTAGATCCTAACGATCGTCCGACCACCGACAGGACTATATGTATATTTTTCCCAGTCGATAGATTCAATATATGTTTTGCTTCTAATTGGAGTGAGAAACGGCGATTCACGCCCTCCATCAGAAATGACCACCAGTCGTTCCTCCGCTCTACTGAGCGCAACGTATAAAAGACGTCTCTCTTCCTCTATCAGATTTTCTTCATCGTCACCAAAAATCCGAGCAAAAATCCAATCTGGATGAATCAGAGGATACGATCGGTCTACAGCATCCAAGATAATGACGTGGGGACGCTCACGTCCTTTGTAACCGTGTGTGGTAGATATTGAGACTCGTTTTCTGTGCTCCGGCAGAATATACGAATGGATCAAATCAAGGTAGCCATCTAGCGTGCCTCTTGAAGACGTCTCTATGTTTTTGTAATTGACGTACCAAGTGAGCCTTTTTCTCCTCGAGAGCAGCACGATGTTCTTGTCTCCCTGCAAGGTGTTCCTAACCAAACGTAAGACCATCGGCGTGATGACATCACCCTTGTGCTCCTCCACCTCTGGAAGAGTTGGTTTGAAATCTCTTGCATCCACCCATAGTACTTGACCGGATTCAGATTTGGATGCCGAAGCAGGCTTGCCCAAATCCGCCATTACTTCGTTGCTGATATGAATTATCGATTTGAACGACCTGTAGTTCGTCGACAAGTAAAGTCGTTTCGAGCGATCAAAATATTGGTCGAATTCGTTGAAGAACTTCAGATCTGACCCAGCGAATCCATTGATGGCCTGCCAGTCGTCACCGACACAGAAACATTGCAGATCAGGACTCTGATCACGTATCGCATTGATTGCCTGTTGGAACAAAAGTGAAAAATCCTGGAATTCATCTATCAGCAGGTAGCGCAGATCCCTCAAATCACCTCTACTTTCTTTTCTGTCAAACCGCGTTTCTCCACAGTCTATTTTTTCGATTGCGCGTTGCATCAGGCCATCAAAGTCGTCCTCACCGGTAGCCTCGAGCATGGCCATGTAGGCCGAATAGATTAGGCCTGCAAGGGGCAAGAAAAGTTTCTCGGCCTCTGTCGACGGCAAGTGCCCGGCGATGGAATCCATGAGGATGTCGGGCGTCATCAAACTCTTTCGACAACGACCGATGAAGTTGGAGCATGCCATGCTAAATCGATCGACAGCCCTGCCACGCAACCTCTCCCACAACTCGTCGTCGGAAAGTTTCTGACAAGAAATACCTTCTCTTTCCAGTAACTGTTTAATGTGATTCCAAAAATCTGCTTTGCCTCTCCTGATATCTCTGGGAAAAATCTCTATGAGCTTCCAGCCGGGCTTCTCCTGCCAAAAATGTCTTTTCTCCTCTGCCATCTCATCGTATTCGGGTCCACCCGCCATTCCAAAGTACTCAATGATCAATCCTTTCGAATGTCCAAGTGGCAGCGTGAAATCCGGTCGGTAGTTTCTTTCTGACCACCACCAATTGCGCTCGTATTGATAAGACACGTCGTGTTCGAAGAGGAAATCGGCAATCACCTTCTCGCCAAATGACTTGACGGTCTCACCCCCCATGGCCTGTCCAGACAAAGATCTTCGAAATTCGAGAAACTCATCTTTTTTCTTGGTATGACCTCCCTCAACGATATGCTCCCACTCACCTCGGAAATGTGACAGCATCATCGACCTAAACTCACTCTGCATCTGCAGATCACGTAAATGGTCATCTATGATCTGCTGTACAGCTCGGCTGAGCGACAATTGCTCGGATGCAAAATCATCGTATAGAAGTCGGTCTTCTAGATGTACGATTGCATACGCCAAAGCATGGAATGTCATGACATGGGGAATGACGTCATCATTCGACTCACTGAGGCGAATTTTTACCTCTTCAGCAGCCTTTCGGTTGAAGGCTAGAATCAAAATATGATTGGGTGACACACCACAATGCTTCTGTAGGAACATAGCTCTGGCCACGAGGGTCCCTGTTTTCCCACTTCCAGCCCTGGCGACTACCTGTATGTTTCCATTGACAGCCGCAACGGCTGCCGCTTGCTCGGAATCTAGTTGTATCTTCTCTTCGGTGCCTAACCAGTTTCGAACAAATCTGGTCTTTGTCTCGTCGTATTCTTCGTTGGTCATGAATTCCAATCCCTTTTCCGTGTGGAAGTGATCGGCTTCCAGGAAATCGGATTCGAATAGGCCATTCAGAGTCCCAATATATTTTTGCCTCTTGAGTTCTTTTTCTTTATGTCGACGCTCTCTCTCAACCTTTTGTTCATGTCGATTCTGATGCTCGGCTCTTTCCGTCTCGTAGAAAGATCGATCGATATATTGCTGGTTTTCTTCGTAGAACTTTTCTGCGCTAGAAAATTGAAATCGAGACAACAAAGAAATCAAATGATTCTTCTTTTCTGTGGCCAGCGACTTATGTTGCTGCTTGATTTGTCGTTCATGCTGGTTCTGATGCTTGGCCTTTTCCGTCTCGTAGAAAGATCGATCGATATATTGCTGATTTTCTTCGTAGAACTTTTCTGCGTCAGAAAATTTAAACCCGGACAGTAAAGCAATAAGCTCATACTCCTTTTTTTTGGCCATTGATTCTGAATATCGATTTTTGTAGCTTCTCCTCAGATCCTTGTAGGTGGATTCTTTTATTGTGTCCCCAGACTGTCGGTACAGACTGTCTGCTCCGTCGAACCAAAAACGTGCCAGCAAAAATCTAATTTCTTTTAGTCGCTCATTCTCTTTTTCAGCACGCTCCCATTCTTCCACTTTGTTCGTTTGACTGGAATGCCATTGCATCAGCGAATCGATTTCTTCTTCTCGCGTGACATTTTCAGAAGCCACTCCACCAAAGATCGATTCTTCGAGTTCGGAAGAAAAACATTCGGGTTTTTTACAAAGCCGCCGAACCATTCGAGCGGCGTCGGCGTGCTGATTGACCCCGCGAGGCTTGCTTCTGAGAAATCTCAATACGGCAGAAAATGCAGTTCTTTCGTCTTTGTTTTTCCTTCTTGCGTGTGACAACAACCCGTCGAAAGCTCGAAACAGATGAATCAAATCAGACACTGTAAACGACCTATGCGACGCCACCGTCGAGCATCACTGACAAATACAACAACCGGTATGAGTGTGTCCGCGACTTAACGAGGTGGGTAGCGCTTTTCTCTTTGAATTTCTCGATTCTCTCCAACACCTGATATTCCTAGTATTTGATATTGCTCCTCACCAATTGGAAATTCGGCCAATAAGGCACTGACGAGATGGTCTATCTTCTTCAAATAGTCACTCAAATCGACAATTCTACCGCTCTTTCTTGCAGTCAGAAGGCACCATAATACCTGCACGCATATCTCCTCTATGACGATCAGTCCATCTAATTGAGAGATGCCTGCGCCTCGATGTACATAAGCACTCCGCTTCGTATACAGTTTCTTTAGAACCTTAACCTGATTGTCGAATGATTCACCTATCTGTCTATGCACCAACACGGCGACTCGCTTGGTAACGCTTTCAACATTACTACCATCCACACCGAATAACATATCGAGACCTATCATGAAATGGAGAAAAGCTTCATCACTACGTTCTTGATGCCAGTGTCGCTGTGCACGCTGAAGCAGCCTGACGTAAACCTGAATTGAATGACCAAACCCAGACTCTTTGATCATTTTTTTGAATCCGTAGTCTTTTTCTAGCCGGTCTATTTGTGGCTGTAGTGCTTTTGGTGCCACAATTTTCTCTACTGGAGCCGGACCCCTCACATGGCAGACGGCCCACGTTGTTTTTCGATCCCACATAAAGAAGCCGAGATCTAATGCATCTGGGAAACTGTGAAAAATCTTATCGTCAAAATAGACTATCGCGACAGCTTCAAGCAATTGGAAGCAATCCAAAACATCTTGTTGGAGTAATGGGACGAGACACCGAAACACTTCATTGTAGTACTGGTCGATAAACGCATTTTTCAATAACATCTCTCTTTTGGAAATTCTGCTTCCTCTTTCAAACCAAGTAAAATCAATAATTGATGCAGCGCGAGGTTGGCGACGAAAACAAATGCGCCCTCTCAATTGACGTATGTCGATAGGATAAGCTGATTTGAGCTGACCTTTATTTATCCAATACAGAATATTATTCGGATCGAACAACTCGTAGCGGACATTCCCGAAAGAAAACCTACCCGCGTCAGCATCATTTAGCATGACCGGTAGAATCTTGTAGTGATGTACTTGTGCTGCAACCGTATGATTTGCGATTACTGAATTGGCGTGTTCGACCGCACTTTGACCATAGGGTCGCGAGTCAGCAATCAGTCCAAGGACGAATAGCGCGATGGTCGAATTGCTTTCACATCCCGCGTTTTTCATTTCTCTCTGAATACGAAGCACAAGAGCCTCTTTACTCAACCCATCATCAGGGTATTTCAGATACAAGATTTCCGATGTCGGCAAATTTTGCTCAGAAACGACCGGAACACCTTTATCCGAAAATTCATTCCTTGGATCGAAATAGACATCATGAGGGCCATCTGGTCGCTCTGAAGTGATCTCGACAGCAGACAACGCGTTTTCGAATTCTTTTGTTTCGGGAAAACTCATCCAAGGCTACTCAATCAAGCTTGGTCAATACTCCAGTCGTGATCAGAGCCCTCAGATGGTGATGTAACTGGGTTGGTATGTCACCACCCCGGATCATGACACCAGCCTCCATGTTCCTTTCCATCGCATGACCGGTCAGGTTGGCACTCGAGATGAAACACGTCGACTCGTCGGCGACAGCAACTTTGGCGTGAACCGAACCGCCCATAAAGTCACTTCCTTTGTCGTCCCACCTGTAGATTTCTGCGTTAGGTAGATTCTCACGCATGATACTTGCACCATCGATCGTGACTCGACCACCGTGTTCTTCACTCGATTCCAAGAGTAACCGCACGGATACGGAACGTGTCAGAGCATTTTTTAGCGCATTGATCACCGACGAGACATCGTATACCACGAAGCTGGTCATGAACAGGTTCGCATCAGCCGCATCGATGATTTGAATCAGGGCTTGTTCCGTCCGCCGGGTGGAGACCAATCTCGTCGACGGTCCTGTCCATATCAGATCGACCGACTCCAATGATCTGGCATAGTTGTAGGCGTGACTCGCCCCGACGAGCATTCCACCGACCTCTTCCGTGGACATTTCACTCTCGTCGATTGCCGAACGAAGTCGATCGAGCTGACCGTCGCCAAACCCCATAACCTTCCCATCCAATGCCGTAATCGAACCCGCGTCAAGAAGTCTTGAGGCGAGCAGACCGACATTGTCCGGATGCACCTCGGCCACGAGGGAAGTGACGATACCAATCAGTTTCGCCTTCGACTTACTCATCGATGAAGAACGCGGCGTCAGGGCAGTCGAGCGTGGGTATCAACAACGCCCTGTCTAAGTAACGATTGCCACGCTCGCAAGACGTTTCACTGACGAATGAGCAGGCGTGGCAGGATGCACCGTGGAGGCTTCTGTCTCTACCTGGGTCGTGCTCAGCACACAATGGATCGGAAGAGCATATCCGCGCTCGTTCCAAAGCTTGATCCAACAACCGGCTCATGTTCGCTGGATGTCCGAGCTCGACCAATCCACCCAAGGTACCGTCCGAATCGGCGGCGGCGGTATAGACCAATATGCCTGCCTGTGGCTCTTCGGCGTCTGAATCCGTGGCGTAGATTCTCTCCCTGATGCTGGCGGCGTTGTAACCACATTCGAGCGCCAACTCTCGTATCAACAGATGCGCCAAAGTATGTAGCATGGTGTATCGAATACCAGGATACCCTTCTGAAGGATTGAGTTTTCTGGCATTTCGCCACCCCGTGTGGCCCATCAGCATATTTGTATCCAGGCTACGCACCGCTGATCGTTCCGCCCATGTCGAGACTCTGGCCTCGTCAAATCGAATGAAGATACCTTCACCGTGGACTTGGTTGGCAGGTACCCAATCCGGCGCTTCCTTCGAGAGCGCCGCCCTGGTCGGCCCCTCACTGGACTCGTCGCTCTCTTCGGGCGGTTCGACTCGGGTGAATCCGATCAAGGCATTCACCTCGCGTAATCGCTCCAAAAGGAGCACGCCGTTTATCGAGGAGGAATAACCCGTGGGCGCAGCCACCGCTCTGCTGTAGAAGTGAGGCCAGTCGGAACGGGGACTCGGACTGGTCAAAACCCGCCACTCCGGCGTTTTGATGTCGGATTCGGTCACCACGGCGCCAACTGCCGTGCCGGATCTTCGCTTCTCGATTTCCGCCCACAGCTCGGAGATACCCTGGCTGGCGAGGCCAGGTATCGCATCCCGACGGGTCAGAGTCTTCACCACTCCTTTCAACTCCGCTTCGTCCTCGACTTCTTTGAAGTCCTCCCACCCAGCATCGATGATACCCCCTATGGAACGATCTTCCGGTGGTATCGCGAGGACTGACAGACTGATCGGAAACCAACCGTTGGTCGCGCCGAGCAAAACTGCACGAGGTCGTTCGTCACAGGTCGGGTCATAATCACCGAGGTGTACATGCCGGCCCCGACAAGATGGCAAGCTCTCCACTCCCGACTTTCCGAAGGCACGAGCCATGCTTTTTGCGAGGCCGCAGTCGTCACACCGCACCCATAGATTCTCCGTTTGCAGAGACGCACCGTCTTCGAAGAAACGGAGACTACCCCCACAGGGTGAACGACCACCATGTACGAAAAAATGCCACGGAAAATCGTCGAGGTGTCCATTTCGGCAAGCCAGCAGAAAGCGAGATGGAACGGCATCCACGTCTCTGGACCTGTCGGTTCCCTTCGAACCCCTGCAACCTTGGTGAACGAATCGAGTTCTGTCTGGCCTGTAGGCATTGGGCTTAACTTCGAACAGGCCACTGTCAAAAGGAGAGAGCAGACCACACTTCACACAACGCAACCAGCGAGGAAATGGGCGCACGGGCACACCTATCCGTGCTTCCGGCGACAGTGGATCCAAGTTCTCTTCGGTCTGAACCGGAGGTACTCGCAGACTCCCGACCTGGGCGCCCAAGACTCTCTGGACAGCTTCCAACAGTCTGCGCTCTTCGACCGGTTCACAGCGACTCTTCTCCCAGTATTCCAAACCCATGGTGACGGCCGACAGGTGCGGAAGATCGACCAACGCACCCGGCCCGTAGGTCCAGAGCAGTTGACTCGGACGGACTTCACCAACGGCATTTTCGGTCACGGTGTATCTCCATCGTCGCTGCTCGGTGGTGGTTGGGGTTCCCAATCCGGACCATCAATCATTCGGTGATCGTCCATGATCAATCGCACACCAGGTTCCACTTCACGCATGGACATAGGCACAGTGAAATCATCCCACGCAGAGATACCTGGCCTCTTCAGCAGAGACACGATCCGAGGCGCCTGCCTCCCCCTTTTCTCATAAGCCAGTGTACGACCGCCGACACCGGCCTCCTTGGTCCAATGATCCGCTCTCGCACTGAGTGATCTTGCAGCATGATCCTTCGTGTCTGTTCCTCTGACCCGCCACGCGCGGTCCGTCAGCACCTTGATCGCGTTGACAATATCTGGTTTGTCGGGCCTGTCGAGCTCCCCTGCTCCTTCATTCGGGTTGAATGACTCGTTTTCATGGCGCATCAAGCTGATCATCGTACCGGTCAAACCACGATCCATGGCCCGAGGTGAAAAAGGTGTCACCGACTGAGCCTCGACATGTTTGTAGAATGTTGCGTGATAGTGCTCGAATGTCTCGTAATGCGATAGATCTCTCGGTCTTGCCCATGTCAGTACGGTGCATATCAACCCAGGGCTTTGACGACCCACTCGACTGGTCGCTTGTATGTACTCTGCGGTGCCTTTCGGTTGGCCATTCACCACCATCAGTCCCAAACGGTTCACGTCGACGCCGACAGACAACATGTTCGTCGCCAAGACGATGTCGATCGCCTGCGGCGCATCTTTTACCCTCGGAGTGATAAATTTGTCTGCCGCCGTATCGAATTGCGCGTCGAATTTGAGCTCCAACTCGTCGAGATGCTTGGGGATCTCTTGACTGGAGACGCGTGACGTCAATTCCCGGAATTGATTGAGACTTCTCTGATTCAGTCCAGGGCGATCGACCAGACTCATCTGGACCCTATAGGCGCGTGTCTGGACATCGTCTTCGGCAAGGCGCCTCATACCACCGAGCTCCCGCAGTGAATTAAAATACCCGACCGTGGTCATGTATGGATCGGCCACCGGTCCAAATCGATCGAACAACGCCTGAGCCGCCGTCAGAAAAGTGGCGTATACCCGAATCAAAACTGCTGGACGGGAACTCCCGGGCGAACAAACACCAAGATACCGCCGACCCGGTTTTTCGGCGACCGGCCGTTGAACCGAAAAGAAATTGTCTTCGACTTCCAAGCCATGGGGTGGGAACACGCAGACCTGTCGCAGAAAGACATTCAAGACTTGCTCTTGTGCTTTTCTCACTGTCGCCGTCGATGCAACGACCTTCGGTTTGATCGACACATCGTCCAGGGTCCAGGTCGACAACTCATCGATGGCTGTCTCATACAGGCCCACCATCGTCCCCAGCGGCCCACTGATGAGATGGAACTCGTCCTGGATGATCAGATCCGGCGGTCGAATCGGTGATACTTCCCGTGCTGTCGTCCGCGCCAGTCCCCTTCGCATATCGACCTGATGATTGCCCGTGCAACTCGCGACGGGCCACAACAATCCATGCCGTTCACATTCGGTTCTCACTCGTCCGAACAGGGTACGTGCCTCTCCGCGCCATGCCATCAACGCGAACTTGTCCACCGTGGCGATCATCATGCTGGGCGGTCGGTGATAGATTTCTTCGTCCACCACGATCACGGGCAATCCGGGGTGGGATCGTTCGCTCGATTGTCCTTTGGAGAACTGACATCGAGACAACGAATCCCCGCAATAGATCGTCGTTCTGAGGAGATTCTTGTCCACATCGATGTTCGATCCGGGTTTGATCTCCGACCCGCACCAAGGACAACTGGTCAGTTGGGCCGGTGAAGATCCCCGAGAGGTGAATGCGGTACCGGTTCGAATGGCCTGTATGGTTCGATGACTCTCTTCGGTCGATCCCGGTGTCACTCTGTTGCCCACCCACAAACCAATTGTAAAAGGCTTTTGACCCAGGAAGTCCTCACCATTCTCTTCTGCCTCAAGACGCAGGGACTCCATGGCGCAGAGTAGTGAGGCCGCTCGCTGAAATTGTTGTAACGTCAACAGTCGCAAGGTGTAACGCATGATCACCGTCAAGCCACGACTGCTGTCATAACCACCCAGATCTCCTTGTAGTCGTCGGATCGCCATCGCGAATGCAGCGACACCCAAATACGCTTCGGTCTTACCACCACCTGTGGGAAACCACAGAAGATCGGCATCGGCCTCCTCGGGTCGCGTACGATCTTTGTGCGTGGGATCGGCCAACGCGGGAATCGACAACAGCAGAAAAGCCAACTGGAAAGGTCGCCAAGATCTATTCTTCGGGACATCGAGATCCGAATGGGATTTGTCTTCCCCTCGTCGCCGGGCTTGTGCATAAAGGCTCCTGGTGCGCTGCAGGGCCATCGATCGGTTGGCAAAACCAAAAGCCTTGAATGCATTCGAATCACTTGCCAAAACAGTCGCACCTTCTCGCAAACGTTCCAAAATACGGTCGCATCTGTCCAACGCGAGACGGGCTTGCTCATCGTGACCCTCGACTGAGCTGCCGATACGGCTACGTTGTTCCGATATCCATTGTTGGTAGTCGTCCACCATCAACGCCAACACTTCGATCAATTCGTCTTGCGACATCTCGGCCAAAGACTGCATGTCCAAATTGCCTTCGTCGACCAGACGTCGCATGGCTTCACGATCGCTGGTATCTAGGCCCGGTGTCTCGGTGACGGGCACCTCGTGCTCTGGGATGACCACGGTCTTCAGTTCGGTCGCAGCCAGCGGATCATCGTCGTGGGCTGCGTGCACACTGACCCCATGGCCGACAGCGAACTCCACTTGTTGTCGGTAGAGCATCTCTAGCGCCGCACGTTCCTCGTCTCTCTCCTCCGTCATCGTCAATGGTCGGCGTTTGAAAATTCCAGAGTTGGGCGCCCCTTCGACGGCACGAATAAAGATCTCGGATTGAAACAACCAAGCAGAATCTCGATTCTGTGGGGGCATCTCTTGCGCGTTCACCATGAACAACGTGATCAAACGATCACCACTTTCGTTCTTGGGACGAACAATGCCCTGGATCAATACCTCTGGGTTTTCTTCGTCCGGCATCTGCGGTGAAATAGATTCTTCCTCAAGTGGCAGAACGAACCTACCTCCACAGGGCACACGTTGCCAGACCCTTGCCTTGACGTCCTCTTTTTCGCCCGTCTCTTTGTTGGTCCTCTGCTTGGTGATCTCGTGTTCGTGGACACGTTCATACCGGCCCCACCTGGCCTCGACCTCTATTCGGTCCACACCACCATCGACACAGAACGTCAAGCCGAAACTCGACGGAACCAGGGATTGGTTGCTGGTATTGTCAATCTCATCCGTGGCGTCGGCCTCGGCATCGGGTCGGCCCGTCGTCGATTCGAACTCGGCGCCGGTGTCGTGACGTCCAGTCTTGATCTCAAGCTCTGGGTCCTCGTCTATGATCTCCACGGCGGTTGCACCTTCCAGTCCTTCGGTACCACCTCTGCTGGCCTCTCGTGGTGCCAATTTGCCCACCAGATAACGTTCACAGACTCCCATGTCGACAATGAGTTCATTGGGTCCCATGGCTGGGCCGAGCAGATCGTCGGCAACCGCCAACTGTAGTAATTCTCGGACGTAGGTCTCGTCCTCGATCAAAGGCACATCGTTGAGCGTGGGAATTCCGAATGTGGGTAACGCTGTACCGAGATCACCCATGGTGATTCGATCGATCGGATCCGAGACCGGGAGGCTCAACCCAGCATCCACCAAGGTTATCGATGAAATTGGGGTAGTCCTATCGAAGTAGACGTCACGATTTTCGTGGGTTTCTCGAATTCGGTAAATCCGGGAGACTTGAATGGCGTCTCCTGTAGAGTTGACCATGACCAGCCAGTCGCTTTCTCGAAGACCATCGAATTCGACGGCCTTGCCTACTATTGATAAAGAGAATTCGTCGAGGATCAGGTTGTCCTGCAGGACGACCAGCCAGACGTTCGGCTCTCTTTGCGGTTCGTTGTTTGTGTTGTTCTCGGTCATGACTGGTGTCACCTTTTACTTGGCGGTGAGTGGAAGATAGTCTCCATCTCTCACCCATCGCGCCCAGGCGTCGGGTGTATTAGCCATAGATATTTCGTTGGAGCGAAGATCTTCCAGCCATCGTCTGGGGACGACTGAAACATCGAGAATCGTGAACACGGCGCGATAGTTCTGGAAACGTTGTTCGTCTTTGGTTTTCCAAATGGCTATCAAATCTTCCGTCTCGGCTAGACCAGGATAACCTGGAGCAGCCAGGCCCTTGAACTTGACTGAGCGTTTACCGGTCGCAGTTGGCGATTTCTCGAATACGAAGAACGGGGCTATGTCTTCTCTAGATTTATGGGGGAGATGTAACTGGTCGAATGTGAAACGCAGTATATTATTGCCTCCCTTGTTGGTGTCATGCAATTCTCTACCCGGTGTCTTGTTGTCTCCAAAGTAGATGAATTTACCGCTACGAGCATCGAGGACGTCTGGCCAATCCGGATCCTTACCAGTGGTAAAAAGCACCACCCAATTTCTGTTTTCGGCACGGCCAGAGACTCGAAACCCGCCCATGTTGCCAGTGCCGGGTAGCAAATTGGCGATCGACTCCCCTCCGATCCGGCCGTCAGCGCTGCTCTCATAAACCGCATCGACGATAAGGTCGGCCGTCGGCAAATCTTCGAAGGGGACGACGCGGGTCATTCGGTGTCCTCGGAGTCGGCGTCGCCAAAATCAATGCCTTGCTGTTCTGCGGCCGCAGGCGTTGCGGATTTTTTGGGGGTTTTAGGCTTTGGGGCGCTCTTACCGCTATGCAGCCCCTGGGCGACTTCTTCTTCATAGCGCTCGCGATTGAGCATTGAGAGACGCTTTAGGACCTCAATGCGTACTTCACGTGAGACCGTGTAGCGCACGCGATCGTTATCAGGGAGGTAATCAACCTCATAAAAATCGTGGTCTAACTCAAGATCCGTCCAACCGTAGGCTTCAGCTACCGCCGAGTCTATTTTGACTCTGAGAGCGCGAAGTTTAGTGACATCCTGATCGGCGCAGCCGGGGTCATGAAAAAGGTTGTAGAACTTAGTTAAGCCTATCTCCCGTCTGATAAGTGCATCAGCTCGGTCTTGAGAGTACTGTTTTGCCAAAGGCTCTAATTCCCACTCACCACATGAGGGCGGGAACGGGAATGTATTAAGAACATCGGATGGAGTGTAGGTAAGACGGGTTTCCAAGGTCGCGCCGTGCTTTCTTGCCCATATTTCATGGACTGTACTCACAACAACCCCAAAAAAGAAAACACCTGGCTCGGAAAAAACTACAAGTCTCTGATCGAATACTTTGTCCCTCAAAACCCAAACTGGCGCCAAATGCTTAGACACCTGCGCCAAAACCACAACTGAGTCACAATTGGATTCGTCACTTGTCCCGGTATTGGCTCCCCATCCAGCCGGGTGAGAATCAAACGAATCACCCCGCCCGATCGCGTGGTATAGCGTCTTCGCGTCGCTTGCATATTGCCACCAGACCTTGGCTCTTCGCTTGCCGGTGCTCGTCTTCTGGTTCAATTTGGCGCGCTCAGGGTTAACATCTTTCAGCACCTTCGCATACGGCTCGACGTATTGCTTTGCCCGCTCCTCCGACCAATCCCAAAAATTTATTACCCAACGACTCGCCTGTTGCTCGGGATGCGAATTCAAATCCTTGCCATTTAGGTAGAGAAACAAAACCTCTTTATTTTTGGGATCTCGCTTGATCATGCCCTGCGCTCCTTCTTCGCTCAGCGTGAAGCCCAAGCCCAGAATAATTGAGCCTTGGAATGATTTGCCTTCATTTGCTTTGAGTTTCTTGGGCGTCCACTCTTCTTGATCTGATAAAAACGCTGATACGTACTCCACGGGCCCGCCATTTAACCGGACCTCGCCCTGCCAAGACCCTCTCGCGAGATGCACACGACTCGTCACCACCGCCGCGCTGCCTGGCCAGGCCTCATTAGGGAAAGCCGAGACAATCGTAGCGCCGCCCGAGCTTAAGAGCCGCTCAAGGCCGACGGCGCGCGTATCACCCTCAGCGATGGTATTGACCGCCAGGAGACCAAAAATACCGCCCGGTCTTAAGAGCGCATGGCACTGCAAAAAGAAGTAAGCGACTAAATCGGCTGAGCCTTTGGTGCCGGCAGCGACAGCACCCACCAGCCAGTCTCGATATGCGATCCCCGCGGCGCCCGTAATACGCTGTCCGCCTAGAAACGGCGGATTGCCGACGATCGCATCGAATCCGCCGTCCTGTCGCTCAAAAACCTCAGGAAACTCCAGCGGCCAATGAAAAGGGTTTCGCGCTTGGCCGCTCGGAGAATCGGTCGCGAGATCAGTCGCGGCTTTTTGAGCTAACGACGTTGCGGATTTTTTCTCGCCTTTGAACGCGCTATCGGCCTCACTCCCGGTTGCGACGAGCTTTGATTCTTTCGCCCCTTTTTTGCCGCCGGCAAAAACCGCTCCGATGAATGCATCGGCAATGATTCCGGGGAGCTCAAGTTTCTCGCGTGCCTCAAAATCCAAACGGGTCATCGCCTCGACGTCATGGATATCGCGAATCGGGGTGTCGCGCAGGCGTTGGCGTAGCTTAAGCGCTTCGTCGACGGCGCTCTTGATACTTTGACCAAAAAGCCTCGATTGCGAGGCGCCCTTGGGTTCAAGATTGAGCTCGGTGAGCTGCACAAGCTGATTAATGCCTAATAGGCTATCACCAGATTTCAAGTTGTGATCTAAAAATCCAAAGGGCCGGCCTTTTGCGAGGGTGATTAGCCAGATCGATAGCTTGCCGAGCTCGACTGCAAGCGAGTTGATGTCGACGCCATAGATACAGCGCTCTGCGATGAGCCGTCTCGCAGTTACCGTGCGCTCCTCGGCATCGGGCGAGAGCTGTTCTTTACAAGACGCATCTTCTAAAACCTCGCCGTCGGCACTAATCAACTTGCCTTCTTCTTCTTCGCGCTGCCAGGATTCGACGAGCCGCTCGCCTAACCAGCGACAGACCTGCACGAGAAATGCGCCCGAGCCCACGGCAGGGTCACAAATCTTGAGTTCCAGCAGTTCTTCGGGTGATTTGAGTATCCACTCTTCGCGGGGTTTGCCTTCGGCCGGGCCGATATAGGCGACCGGCTCTAAAGTCTCTTTGACGATCGCTTCGGTTAAGGATTTAGGGGTATAGTGACTGCCGGTCTGGCGCCGTTCCAGACCTTTGCCGACCATAAAGGCGCCCGCTGGATACACCAAGGGATAGCCCCATCGATCAGTTTCTAAAAAATGAAAATATGGCCTTACCCGATCACGCAGCGTTTGATCGCCATGACAGGCCGTAAGCAATCGCTCAGCATCGGTCTCGGTTACGTCCTTGGCAAGATCGTTTCGGATACGACTGGCGGAACTTGCCGTACGCTCCCTCAAAAGGCTGTGAAGTTGTTTCTCTCCTTCTTCCCTGGCCGCTTCGACCTCAACGAGAGTTGCCCAGGGATTCTTGGCACTTTTTGTAGCGTCCAATTCGAGCGTTACTTTTTTGGCGCGAACCACGGTATGGTCCAACAAGCCCTCGTAGACATGGCCCAATTGCTCGATGTCGAGCCCTCGATAGGAGAGCGTGCGCCCTTCGAAGAGTTGAATTGCATCCAGCAACAGCAAAACGGTGCGGTTGTCTATCGGCAAGGGATCGGCCGCCTCAATCTTCCAGTTGGTTCCCGTAGGCCGACCCTCGAGGAACGGGAATCGATCGGGATCGAACAATGATCCGCCAAGCGCGGGCAAGCGCAGTGTTTCGTGCTCTACACCGCCGTACACGGCTCTAAAGATTGCCAGCAGGCGAGACCAGGCATCTTGTCGTCGTTCCAGAATGCCATCGGATTCCTGTCGTAACTGCATTCTCAGAGTGGAGATTGCGTAGTTGGCTTCGTATCGGTTGTCGCCCAGCAGCAGAAGACCGCGCTCTTCGGCCGAGAGCAAAAACACTAAGCGCATCATGACGGTGAGACCGGCCTCATATAGTGTTTTGGGCTCGACGTCCCGTAGCAGCTCGCGGTTTCGATCGACGTCGGCTCGGTCTAGCGACTGGATGAGTACCTCGACGGCTCGCCGGACTTGTTCTCCGAGGGCATCAGTCACCTCGTCCTGATACTCCAGAGATTTGTTCAAAAGTGCCGGTAGCCGTTCGTTCTCCGCCGTGAAGAAACGACTCAGACCGAGCAAACTGACGAAGGCCTGTAACGTGACGGGCTCTTGTGACCACAATCGCGCATACCAGCTGGCGAAGCTGGTCACGCCACCTTCCGGCGCGTCGACCAACATCCAACGCTCACCGTTGGTGATCAATCCCAGGCGAGTGCCTACCGCGCGACAGTGTCGGACCATTCGTTCTGCTGGAAGGGTCGCCCAGCCATCGCCCTCCACGGGTTTCTCGAGATTAACCTGATACCCATAGCACTTGACTAGCATTAACGGCGGCGCGTCGTCATCCCGCATGACTGCATGATCTGCAGTGAGGGTGATGCCATGTTCAGGGAGCCGAACCATTATTGAGTCTGGCAGTTGCTCAGCTGATTTGAACACTTTACCGGTGCCGTCGACATCTAGATCCAGAACCTGTCGAAGCACATGATCTATCCAGTAGCTGTGATATTCCTCTACCCTTGAATCGCCCCCATCCACGGCATCACGCCACTCGTCGTAAGCCTGACGAACTCGTTTGCGTTTTAGGGGATCAACCGACTCCAGGCCTTGCGGCATGGCCTGCGCGAGAACTGGCTCGGCCAGAAATGGTCCTGAGCGATCCATCCATTCCAGCCATTCGTATGGTGAGGTCTCTGCCATATCTCAGCTCTTGTCGATCCAGGATTCCGGTGCGAGGAAGACGACAGCCACCGGGAATGTCCGTTCACTGAAATCGGAATAACGCCTCTCGATCATCTCGAGTTCACTGGCTTTCTCGATCGGTATTCTTTCCAATCGCGCACGTAATGCTTCTTCGTCCCGTGCGACCTGTGTGCGCTCATCGGGCGTGAACAGTTCGAACTGTTCGGGCTTCTCTTCCTTTTCCAGTTCCTGTCGAATCGATTCGGCTAATTCGTCCAAAACGCTGGTGATGTTGTCGACCTCTCGTTGGCGCTGACGATCGAGAATGTTACGGAGATTACGCAACCGTTCCGTGGAGCGAGTTTCGATGGATCTTCTAATATTGTTCTCGCGACGTTCGAAACGGGACTTCATCTTCGAGAGCCGTTCTTCGCCGGCCAAGATCGGATTGGCATCATCCAACCATTCGTTGAGTCGAGTGACCTTGGTTTCACGGGAGAACCCTTTGTCGCCGAGATTTCCACCGGAGACGGTCAATTCTTCATGAAGACGGTGATGATCGGCACCGGTGATCACCAAGCGGGAAATGACGACCACCGCGAGATCCTCGATCTCGTCGTCGGGCAACGTGCAGACGTCCACACGGTGTAGCCTTTTGACGTTGTCCGGTTGCCAGACTTCGGCTCGCAGCAATCGAAGACACATCTGGACCAAACGATGATTGAGATGAACCAAAACTACATCGTCCCGACCTTTCGCGACGTCATGGTCGAAGGTGATCGGGCGAATCGTCTGATTGTATGGATGAGCCAGCCCCTCTCGGCACGATGCCCATGATCCTGCGAGTTCCGGCATCTCAAAAACGCTGCCACTAGGTGCCCCATTGAGCTCGACCGGACGTAGAGATGGTTTTTCGGCAAGTGCCAAACCTGTCTCCACAGTGCTTCTGATCCGATCGGGTTCCAGATGAAAATCCGTCTTGGTCTCATCGAGTCGTTCATGAAGCTTCGCGATGCGGTCTTTCAGATCCCGCTCGACACGCATCAGAGGTCGCACCTTGGCGGAACGCGCTTCGGCCTCTCGGGTATCGATCTCTCGTCGTTTGCCCTCGATCAGCTCGGCCCATTGTGGGGCGATGACTGGATTGACGCTGCCCATGTCCTTGCGCATCGTCTCGAGTTTCTTCAGCGCACGGATGATGTCTTCCTCATGACCCTCACCGGCCATGTGCCATACCTGTACTTCTTTTTGTTTCTGACCCCAACGATCCACGCGTCCATTGCGCTGTTCCATGACGTTGGGGTTGTAGGGGATCTCCAGATGAATCAATCGGCTACAGTGATTCTGCAGATCGATACCCTCGGAAGCAGCATCGGTAGCGAGGAGGATTCGTACCGGAGAATCCGAAGGATGCGCCTGGAATGCGGCCTTTACCGGTTCGCGTTCCTTCGTCTGATCCATTCCACCGTGTAAAACGTCGAGCCGATCACCGCCGTAGCCCTGGGCAGTGAGAATCTCGAGAAGCCACTGATGGGTCGCCCGGTATTCCGTGAAAATGATGACTCTCTCATCGTTCCATTCCCCATCGACCCTCAAGTGTTCATCGATCCATTCCATGAGCGTCTTGGCTTTGGAGTCGGTACGGTTCCGGTTGGCTTGCGCCCAGGTTCTCATTTCGTCGAGTAGCTTGCGCTCCTTCTTGGTCGGGGGTGCCGTACGTCTGCTGGCCTCTTCGACCGCTTCGGCCTGTACTCCCTCGGCCTCTTCGTCGTCCGAGTAGTCTTCCTCTGCCTTGAGAATCGCTTTTCTCAAGATACCATCGTCCATCGGCTTTGCCTTCTTGACGCTTCCCTGATTTTCCAGACTCGCGATGTGAATCTCCAACGTCGCCGCGAAGGCAGCCGGTGATGACAATAGACGCTTCTTCAGTAGCCCATTGATGAATTGGGTACCGATACCACCCGACTCGGCACAAGTCTGTTCACGGCTCCCACAGTACTCGTGGAGCCTCTCTTGAATGGAACGTTCGTCTTTCGTGTATGGAACGACCAGCGCACGAAGGTCTCGTGTCGGATATGCCGGGTTGCCCTCCTTGTCCACCAGATCGGTCTTCAGCCGGCGAATCATGACTTGCGCCAGCTGAGATTGAGTTGGCAGGATATTTCGGGAAAATCGTTGGTCGTCGAGCAACTCCAACAATGACGTGAAGGATTGGGTGTAGCCGTTGTGAGGCGTCGCAGTCAGAAACAATCGGTGCTGGAAGTGTGGTGATATGGTTCTGATGTACCGAGTGATCTGACTCTCCAGTGCGTACCGCGCACTGCCGGCCGGTGCGACATTGTGTGCTTCGTCGACCACCAGGATATCGAAGGTCCGTGGGTAGGCCGCCTGATGGGGCAGCACGTCGCGCATCAGTCTCAAGGCATCACCACGTTTTGCCCACTCCATCGATGCGATCAGTCGCGGGAAAGACGTCCACGGGTTGGCGTGGATGCCACGTTCTCGACGCAGTGTGCGAATGTATTCCGTATTACAGATTCTGAATTCCAGACCGAATTTCTCGAGCATCTCGATTCGCCACTTCTCTTGCAACGACGCCGGACACACGATCAAGATCGACCGGGCGCGGTGGCGCAACAACAATTCCTGAATGACGAGACCGGCTTCGATGGTCTTGCCCAGGCCGACGTCGTCGGCGATGAGAAGATTGACACGGGCCATGTCGATGGCTCGTACCATCGGGTCCAGTTGGAAATCCTCGATCGCAACCCCACTTCGAAAAGGTGCTTGGAGGAATCCTCTGTCGGCATTGGTGGCAGCACCCCACCGTACCGCATCCAGAAACGCTTGCAGGTGACGAGAATCGTCCTGTCCATCGACCGTGGGCAATCCTGCTTTCTCGATGACGTGTGCACCGGGCTCGATCTCCCAGATCACTTCGAGCCCCTCGCCCAGAGCATCCTCGTCGATCGAGGTCAAAGAAACGAGGTTCTGAGCGGAGGTGCCGGTGTCCGACAAATGTGAGCCCTGTACCTCGGTCACCACCCATTGTCGTCTTCGTACACTCGCGAGTTGACCCGCCTCCGGAACGGATCGATCGATGACGAGAGGTGAGTGTGGTTCGATCATCGGGATTGATGGTCGATTCGTTTTCTCACGATCTGCTCGATCTGTGAGGCCGCATTTTCGGGATCTTCGTGTTCCCAGACACGGACGACCGCCCAACCCTCCGCGGTCAACCGATCGTTGGTGTCCGCATCTCGACTTCGATTGGTTCGTATCTTGTCGGCCCAAAAGGTGGCATTGTGTTTCGGCCATGTGCCGTGTTCTGGACATCCGTGCCAGAAACACCCGTCGACGAACACCGCCACTCGGGCCTTGCGAAAAACCAGGTCGGCACGTCTTCGAGGATGGTTCAGTACCGACTTGTCGACTCGATAGCGGAGGCCCTTGGCATGCAGTATCCGGCGCAGTTTCATCTCGGCGGACGTGTCTCTCTGCTTCGTCTGCGACATTCGAACACTAGTGGCTTCCGTCAACGCTTTCATCCAAGACCCTCAGTTCATGTGCCGCCTTCTCTTGGGGCCAGCCTTCGTTGCCAAGTGCTCTCGAATACTCTTCGCGATGGCTCGAGCCAAGCCGACGGGTACAGCATTCCCGATCATTCGCCCTATCGGGGTGAACTCCACGGGTGCTTCAGGAGACACGAACCGATACCGGCGCGGAAACCCTTGCAATATTGCCGCCTCTCGGAGAGATATGGCGCGATCTTGCTGAGGATGGCCAAATCGACCACTCCCATAGCCATAGCACTGCGTCGTGATGGTGGGCGCGGGCTCATCCCAACTCATTCGCCCGTAGACACTGGTGTAGGTACGACCAGATTTCTCTCGATGACATTCGGCCACAAGACGACTCGGCCAGTCTCGCCACGTACCCCCGGGTTTCGAGGCTCGAATCCTCTTGAGGTTAAGTGGAGACAGTGAAGCCGCAACGTGAAGTCGATCACGGGCCGAACGCTCACCCGCTTCGATGGAACTGAGGTCACCGATCGCCTGCCTGACCGTTCTCGGGCGTCTCGCAGTCGGGCCGACCAACTCTATGGCACCATGTCGAGACGCAATCAGAACCAATCGCTCTCTGGATTGAGGGACTCCGTAATCGGTGGAGTCGACCACATCGAACCAGACGACGTATCCAATGGTGCGGAGCAACCCGACGAAGTCCACGAACACGGTCTGCAATGCCAAACTGGGTACGTTCTCCATGGTCACGACATCGGGCTGAATTTCACTGACCAGATCACCGAACTCATAGAGAAGACCCCATCTGTCGTCGTTCCTCTGGTCGTAGCGTTGGGCATAAGTCGAGAAAGGCTGACAGGGTGCGCAACCCGCAAGCAACTTGAACGAATTGGGAGAGAAAAGATCACGTACCTCCTTGGGTTGGATACTCTCTACGTCGGATTCTATGAATGCCGCGTCATTGTTGGCCTCGTACCCGAATCTATATCTCGAATCCAGGTCGATGCCAGCATTCACACACAGCCCCTCCTTCACGAACCCGTGGGTGAGTCCACCTATGCCACAAAAGAGATCGACACAACTTATAGGAGGGAAGTCTCTGGCCGTTCGAATGCGCTCGAGATGCCGCTTATTCTTCAATGGCCTGTTGGGCTCAGAAGCAACTCGGCTCATTTCATTGGATCCAAGTTATGTTGTCTCGGTCTTTCATATGAGACAAGGCTCTCCCGATGTACGAATCCTCGGATTCGACGTGCAAGACCAATGTATCGATTGAACGAGTCAAGGGTATCATCAACCATCGCTTCGCGAACAACAGAGCCCGTGCATCGGGATCAGCCAGAAAATCCTCCTGTTTTGATTCATCGACGTAAACCTTTCTCTTGTATTCAAAGAACTCGTCTATGGCGTAGTTGAACACCACCCAACCCTCCAGTCCCCGACAAGAATCGTATTGCACCACGCGCAGCTGATCCAGATTTCTCGGATAACTTTTCCTGATGGTCGAGTCGACTGCATCCCAAGTATCGTAGCCCCATTCTGACAAGTGTTCAGCAATTATCGACTGACGATCGTCCTCTTCGTATTTGACCCAGTGAGGTGGTACGCACAACAGCAAGTCGATGAGTCGATTCCTGTCGTTCAGTGCCTGCTCGAACAATTCTTCATGAAACTCTCTTTCCAGACCTCGATCACCCACGACGACTATCACGCGACCACCGAAACTGTTCGGCTCGGTATCGACGTCCCACTGATATTCGATTTCCATCGAAAATTCTCGCACGAAATGACAAATGTTCTCCTTCAGGCGAAGGCTTTTCCTCAGGGGTACGACCTGAGTCTCATCTCTATCGAGATTGCGACGCCAATCCGTTTCGTGTTGGCTCCTCACCAATTGATCTATACCGTCTGCAATGACAAACTTTTTAAAGTCGTACAGAGCAAACAGAATATCTCGTTCGTCCTCCGGCCAGTCCTGAGATTCATCGATCATGATGTAGTCCCATGCCAGGTTCGAACTGTCTTCTGCAAGGGCTTGCTGTACATCGGCACGCTCGATCGCACCACCTCTGATCAATTCCAGAGCCTCGGACTTCCATGTGGAATACTGACCCAAAAAGTTTTTTCCCCGGCGAACGACCCCGAGTGAATCCAGCCAGGTATACATGAACGAGTGAATGGACTTGATACTCACTGCTCGATTCGCCAATCCTCCTTGGAGACCCATGAGGTGAATCAAGCGATTTAGATCTGCAACCAATGCCGTATTATAGGTGAGCAACAACACTCTGCTATCCTGTCGCTCGAAAAGGTCATTGGCCAACTGCAGGAGACGAACAGTCTTACCGGTGCCTCCTCGTCCACGAAATATCAACAACTGAGATCCCAGCTTGCTCCACCATTGCGCGCCCTCGTTGCGTAACACTCGTTGAGACGCTTTCTCCATCTTGTACCGGTCCATCTCGGTGGCTTCAATACGCTGTGTCAACAATCGTGCAACAAGACCTGGTGAGTTTGGGCCAGGAAAAGACTCGACATCAGATGTCTCGGCTCCTCTACCATAAGTTCCGACTGCTCGATCCAGTACATCCTGCCAATTAGCGTCGGAACCGACGATGTTGTGTTGCATCCTGGGTAACTGAGATTTTGGGACGTTGCGCAGCCAGATCAGATTCGTAACCCAAGGACTTTCACCTGGACCTACGTTTTCCGAAACATATCTCTGAAAAGCGTATTTTTGTTTTTCACTCTGCGTCGTGACATCATGATCAAAGCCATTGTATTCGACGAAACACTTGTTCCCTTCGAAATGAACACTATTCGTCGGATGACTCTTGACTTCTATCGTCAAACACAGAGACCGGATCCTTCGATTCTGACTCTCGAAAGGTGTGTCCCGCCGATCTCGCAACAACAACACGAGGTCGACATCACGAGTTGCGCTACCGAAACATTGGACATTCGGCAATAGATACATAGCAAGGTCGGCGTCGTTCGATTCAGACGATTCGACCATACCTGCCCGAACAAGGTTTTCCAGATCAACCGCCGCAGCCGTTTCTGGACCGTTCTCTTTTTGTTGTACGACTATCGACATGGCTCAATCCTCCTGACCTCACCATCTCCTGCTCACAGAGGACCCTACACCAATCAATTAAAACCGTTTGTAAAATTCTCTGGAACGCAGCCTCCACTGTAACCTGTTTCTCACCTGCGACAAAATTGTTGACATCAGGCATTTTTGGGACGAAGACCCACTGAAAACTGAGTTTCGTGAGTCGTCATTCACGAAATGACCATAGACTTGTAGCACTACAAGTCAGAAATATAGTTGTAGGTTACTCCAGCGGATTACTCGAAAATTGAGCGTCACTCACCACAATCGAGAACCCATGAACTTGAGTTCACGAATTCTGAATATAAGGTCGCCTCGATTGGTCGATCTCACTCAGTCGAATTGGTCCAATTCTATGATTGCTAGAAGATCACGCGTGTATTGGTCTCAATCTGGCGGCAGGCATCATTGAGAAAAAACGCACAATCAATTCCCTCCGCCTGAAGATAGGATAAAACCTCTTCATCGCTTAGAAAATCTAGATCCATCTCATCCAACCGTTCTAAGGGGGTTGCAACAATTAAACGACGTTCGATCGATTTTGAATACTGTTCCATCTGACACTTAACGCGCTGCAAAAATTCAGAAACATCGATCTCTGCATCTGCAAGTAGTTTCTCTGCATCAATGCCATAGTTATTGGCTTCAAATACTTTATCTAATACCTCAAGTGTTTCCTCGGAACTCGGAGGTTCCTCAAAATTTGTTTCTGACTCAAATTCAGTCGACTGATTTTGCTGATCTTCATTACTCATGGTTGCTTGCTCCTGTCGGGTTAGAGACGGAATCAAACTTCTGATTTACGGTGCACCACCGTTCGGGTCATTAGAGCGACAACTCTCGACTACATGCTCCAACTTGTGACGCATCCGTGTGTATCGTTGGTAGTCCGGGCCCCCCGTCGTGGGGTCTAGGTTCAGGCGTTTACAGATCTCTCGCCTGTCGTGCTTTAGGTTCAGATTTTCATCACGGACCAGCGCCCACAAGGGGAAAATATCAGGGCAGTCTGATTCAACTGCACAGGTGACGTCATTTAAAAGCTCACGAAATTCACACAACCGATCAGGCTGGTCCTGTTCCTCAAACGTTCGTTGTATGGTTTCGATGTTCATTCGATCCTGAGCAGTATCGTTATCTGTTGCGAATATGGCGGGATCTTCAAAATAGTCCGGATCGTGGGTGCGTACCTGCGCGGCGAGAGATTCAAAAAAGTGGGAGACGTAGCTTTTTATACAACCTCGTGTAAATTGAATTCGAGTCTGTCGCCCAGGATCCCAGTTGCGCCGACCTGACAAAGTGTCATCGATGACTCGGCAGACAAGATCTTCCGGATCGAGATCCGGATGGTGACGTGCGTTCCCGTAGGGTTTCAACAGCCAGACTGCATAGATGAGGGTTCTCTTGAGTAAGGACTCCAGCTCAGTTCGACTGAGACCGGTAAATAGATCGTTCATGCACTCTCTCCCGGACATCATCCCTATTTTCCGCACGGCCATCCTCAAGCCCACAGGTACAGGGGACACCACTTCTTGAATTTTGAATGACGAAATACCTCATTGGTGTATCTATTTTTATTTGATGTTTCCGAAATCTGGCTTGTGT
>Ga0315338_1001379_pt1 | contig 31076 bp, 29 predicted proteins | sample ASW8metaG_FD_204518 | JGI IMG/M metagenome (GOLD analysis project Ga0315338, IMG submission 204518) | Ammonia-oxidizing marine archaeal communities from Monterey Bay, California, United States - ASW #8 | ecosystem: Environmental > Aquatic > Marine > Coastal | place: USA: California | collected... | reverse complement strand
GCGGCCGGCGTCGCGGCGGCGGAGTGCGACGAGATCGAGCTTAAGGTCCAGTCGCCCTTCGATACCGGCCCGGACGATGTGTTGGCGGCGCACGCGGTGATCCTCTTCACAACGGAAAATCTCGGCTATATGAGCGGCGCGCTGAAGGATTTCTTCGACCGCACCTACTATCAGGTGCTGGAGGAAAAGCAGGGCCTTGCCTATCTGCTGATCGTCCGCGCCGGCCATGACGGCACCGGCACGCGTCGCGGCGTCGAGACGATCATCACCGGGCTGCGCTGGAAGGCCGTGCAGGAGCCGCTGATCTGCCGCGGCGATTTCGACGAGGCCTTCGTCGGACAGTGCGAGGAAGCCGGCATGCTGATGGCCGCCGGCCTGGATGCGGGGATTTTCTGACCCGGTTAGCCCGGATATCTCACCGTCGTCGGGATCGTCAGCTTGCAGCAAGGATCGTGTCGGCAATCTTCTCCGCGGTCATGATGGTGGGAAAATTGGTGTTCGCCGAGGGGACGACGGGGAATATCGAGGCGTCCACCACCCGCAACCCGTCAATTCCCCGCACGCGGCCTTGATTGTCCGTTACGGCCATCGGATCGTCCTCGGCGCCCATGCGGCAGGTACACGAGGCATGCCAAACGCCGACGGCGGCTTTGCGGATGAATGCCTCCGCTTCGTCCTCGTCGTTGCAGACGCCTTCCAAGGTGAAATCTTCCATGATGAAGTTTTCGATCAGGAAGCGGCGCAGGAATTCCGGACCGTCGAGCAAACTCGCCATGATGCCGGTGAGAAGTTTGTTCTTCGTGTTGATGGCGCCGACCTGCCGGACCTTGTCGGAATAGGCCGCCGGGAACGGGTGGCTGGTGACCTTTTGCATGACCGGGTCCGCGAACAGGGGTACCAGCCTCTTCATCGCGTCGGCAATCCGCTCCATATCGCGCCGGTCGGACAGCAGATTGAAATCGACCTCCGGTTCCTCCGCCCAATGGGAGGATTTGAGACGAACCTCGCCCGTTTCCGAAAAGGTCTTGTTCACGAAGATTACAAAGGCCGCGATCTGTTCGCCGACCTTGTGCCAGGAATTCTTCGACGTGCAGACGACGAACATATCGCCATTCGGCGCGTCCCCGAGGCCCGAGGTGTAGCGCATCCCGATATGCATATGCCGGCGGGACAACTCGTTTTTGACGCGGGCGCCTCGTTTGAGAAAGGCGGCGAGTGCGACGGACGGGTGATCCATCAAGCGCTGGCCGACACCATAGAGCGCGTGACGAACCGGAATTCCGAGGTCGCTCAAATGGCCGGCGGGCCCGATGCCGGCCCGCATCAGATGGGCCGGCGAATGGATGGCGCCCGACGAGAGTATGATTTCCCGACCGCGAAATTCCGTCGGCTTGCCATCTACCAGCGCCTTGACACCGACGCAGCGTAGGCCCTCGAAAAGCAGTTCAGTGACCGAGGTATGGGTCGAGATATGCAGGTTCGACCGCTTGCGCACTTCGGCGTTGAGATAGCCGATCGACGCCGAAACCCGCTGTTCTTCGGCGTTGGAGATGGTGACCGGGAAATAGCCGTCCTCGAAGAAGCCGTTCTGATCGGGCAGATATTTGTGCCCCGCGCGCTCGAAGGCCTCGGCCAGCGCCTTGGAATGGCCGGACCAATGATCCTTCGGTACGCGGCGGACGGGGATGGGGCCATCCTGACCATGCCACTCGTCGTCGATATCCAGATCGGTTTCCAGTTTCTTGAAATACGGCAGCACGCTGTCCCAGCTCCAGCCCGCGGCGCCGCGCGCCTCCCAATCGTTGTAGTCGGTCGGTGCCCCGCGATTGGCCATCTGTCCATTGATGGAAGAGCCGCCGCCGAGAATTCGCGCCTGTTCGTATTTTCGCAGGGGTGGGTTCGACGCTTCGCGGTCATTGTGCGGTCTGACTTCCGTCGTCACCTTCAGACCGGACCAGATGAACCGGTCGTTCAGATAGGCCGTCCCGGAATAGGAATCCAAAACCTCCGACGGCACCGCGCCAGGCGGTGTGTCTTCGCCGGCCTCGCAGACGAGCACCTGGTTGCGCTCGCGCGCCGTCAGACGGTTGGCCAGCGTACAACCGGCGGATCCCCCGCCCACGATGATGTAATCGAATTCCATGTCGTTCTCCCGCCCGCGTTCATTTTTCCGACAAGATGCCGTCATTGCGGCGGCGGCGCAATCCGACAAAGGCTGGACGGGGGGATTTTCCGAGCGCTAACCTAAATGCGCATCAATCAAACAGGACGCGATCCATGGAAGCTTTCAATCTCGACGTCGAGCAGGAATGGAGCCCGCAGAAGCATGTCGAGAAGGTGCTCGGCAGGATGGAAGATGGAGACTTTACCGTCGCGTGCTGGGAGTCGGGACAGGTTAGCCCGAACCATTGCCATCCGGACTGCACGGAGATCTACTTCTGCTATTCCGGCGGCGGCGTGATGAACACGCCGGACGGCCAAACCGACGTAAGACCCGGGAGTTTCGTCGTCCATCCGCCAGGCGAGCTGCACGAATATGTCAATGGGTCCGAGCGCTCGATGCTGTTTCGCGTGCGCTACGGTGGCGACATGGCCGCCCGCACCAAGGGCTGGCCGACAAATCCGGATTGGCAGCAGCGCGACGTCGATAAGGCCTACTTCGGCGAATAAGGCGCTGTGGAACTGCTTGGTTCTAGTGTGATGATTCTGAAGTTCGCCGCATTGAATGCGACGAACTTTAGGATCCTAATCACACTAGATTCAATTGTTTAGTGTGCTGATTCACGCGAAATTCAATCCCTTGAATTTCACGATCAGGACACTAGACCGGATCAGGATTGATGCAGGGCATCAATCCTGTGAATCCGATCGCTCTTAATAGATAGAGCAAAGAAACAGGACCGATGGTAATCGCCTGCGGCGATTCCCTTCAATCCTGATTTGCTCTAGCCGGCGAGCGGGTTGTCCGCTCTGGCGACGACGGTGCTCTTGGGCACGTCTGTGAATTGCGGTTGCGTCAGTGCCGTACACAATTCGTCGAAGACAAATGGTTTGGAGAGGCGCGTGATGTCGAGCCCGCATTCGCTGCCGATGGCTTCGGCGTTCATGGCATGTGCAGAATTGACACCGGAGGCCACGAGCACTTTTGCGGTGCAGTTACGCTCTTTTAGCCATTGGACGAGCTCAATGCCGTCGATTTCCGGCATCACCATGTCCAGCACGACGGCGTCAGGTTTGAACCGCTCGAACTCCCGCATGAAATCCCGGCCGTGGGTCGTCACCAGGTATTCGTAGCCCAGGGCGTTTGCCAGGAAGCCCACCGCTTCCCCCAGATCCGGCATATCGTCGACGACAAGCAACCGTTTCGCTGACATTCGGTATCTCCACATACAGCATTCGAAAAGGAATACGGTGGTCGACCAGTTTCGCGATACGGATGTTTAAAGCGGTAGCGTTAATTTTTGACTAAGGCCTGTTAACCAATCGGAGGGCCGGGGACAATATGGCTACGCCGCGTCCACCTTGTCGAGCAGCGTCAATCGCCACATTTCGCGGGAATACCGTTCGTATTCGAAGCCGGTGGCCGCGTGCATGGTGCAGCGATTGTCCCAAGCGACGATGTCGCCCGGCTGCCAGCTCCACTTCACCGTAAAGTCCGGCCCCGTGATGTAAGGCAGCAGATCACGGAGAATGAGCACGCTGTCGTCTTCCACGCCTTCCAGATCCCAGCGGTCCAGGGCTTCGTCGGCGACCGCTTCGCCGGCCGGGACCACGGCACAGGTCGAACTGTTCAGGCCGTACAAGGCGGGCACACCGCTCACGGGATGTTTTAGGACGATTGGCACCCGGTTCGGCGGGTTGGCCGCGCGCTGTTCCGACGTCAGGACCGGATAGCCGGGCGAATACAGGCTGATTTTTTTGTCGTGATGCGCCAGCGAGCACACGGCTTCCAGCAGTTCGAGCTCTTTTTTCTTCGCGTCTTTGAGATGCGCAAAGGCGCCGCGCGTGTCCGCGAACAGGGTTTCGGCGCCCTCGGCCGGCGCTTGGCGGCAATGGAAGACCGACCCGATCGGCGGTTCCTTCCGGAACGTAGAATCGGTGTGCCAGACCGGCCGGCGGATTTCCGGGTTGTAGCGGATGTCCGCGTCGCTTTCGAGCGGTTGCACTTTCGCGAGCGCGGCTTTGAGCTTGCCGTTTTCGTCCTTGATGTTGCCGATGCGGAGAATCGGGAATCCGGGCACCATCTTGTCCTCGCGCGCCACCTGTACCGTCTCCTCGACCGCGCCGAAAACGCCCGACCAGGCCATCAGCTCCTCCGGTGACGTATCCGCGAGGTCCGGCCCGCGCACGGCGATCAGTCCGCCATGTCGGGTCCAGAGGTCGTAGGCCTCGCGCTGGAAGCCGCTGTCTTCGAGATCTTGCCGGGTCACATCCTCGATCATGAGACCGAAATCGCCGTTCAATGCGGAAGTCTTGTGTTCCATTTACTTCGCTCTTTCCATAGAGAAAATTTCTACCGATATCTTAAGTCTTACCCGCCCCATACCTGGCGATAGATCCGCATGAAATTTAGGCCCCAAATTTTGCGGATATCCTCTTCGGAAAAACCGCGCTCTAGGAGCCGCTCAGTCAGCGCCTGCAGGGTACGGGGCGTTTCGATACCGGCGGGGAACTTGTAGGGCGGCGGCGGGTATTCTTCCGCGCGCCATTGCCCGGTGTCGAGTCGGTTCTGGTAGCGGGCGGCGGCGGCTTCTTCATCCTCGATGGGATGCTGGCCTTCGTAATAGTCGATGCCGATGCCGGTATGGTCGATGCCGACCAGATCGGCCTTGTAGGCGATGTCGTCGATGAACTGGTCCAGTGTCGGCTGCCCGTCCCAGCTGAGAAACGGTGGAAACCCGACGGTGCCCACCACGCCGCCGCCGGCGGCAATGGCGCGAATCAACTCGTCGCTGACATTGCGGCCGTTGTTCTGCACCGCGCGGGCGTTGGCATGGGAAATGATGATCGGGTCCGCCGACGTTTCCGCCGCTTCCATGCTGGTGCGATGGCCGGTGTGCGAGCAATCTACGATCATGCCGAGCCGGTTCAGCCGTTCGATAAGCTTGACGCCGAAATAGCTCAGCCCAGCATCGGTGCGTTCCGAGGCGCCGTCACCGACGAGGTTCTTGGTGTTGTAGCAAAGTTGCACGATGCGCAGCCCGGCTTCGTAATAGGATTCGATCAGATCAATCTCGTCTTCGATCAGCGCGGTGCCCTGGCAATGCAGGATCAGGCCGAGCTTGCCCTCAGCCTTGGCCCGTTCAATGTCCGCTGCCTGACGGACAATGATCGTGTCGTCGCGCTCGCGGGCATAGCGGTGCCAGCCGCCGATCTGCGTGAACCCGGTCCGCGCGCTGCCGGCCGCCCCGGTGATGGTCGGCGCAATCGCCGTCGCCCCGCCTTCGCGGTACCAGTCGACATATTTGTGAATGCGCGCCAGCGGGCAGGTCGCGTCGATGACAATGGTGTCTTTGTGCAGGTCTTCGGCATTCATAGAAACAATTCCTTCGCCGTTTCGCGCGGTTCGATTTTGCGGATCCCGCTCTGTAGACAAATGGGACGCAACATGGCGTAAGGTCTAGGGGCCTTGTGAATGAAATGGAAAAATTTTGGTCATTTTCGCCATTAACGTGGGTGCGCGAGTGGAGAAACTGCGTTACGTGATTATCGTGTTTGGGTACAAAAGGGATATTTTTTCCTAAGTGTGTAGTTTACTATTTTTTAAATTATAACTCTATTTCGATTCATTATCGGTTAAGTATCTCACAGGTGTTTCCTGGTTAATATTTTTAATTTTTTCGGAATTCTGAATTACTTTATGGAATAAGCGTTTTTGTTTTTCTAAAGCTTTTAAGTTTTGGCTAACTTTCGATCCTTTTTGCTTTTTTCCCAATTCTCTTTTTTCCGTAGTTTCGTCGAAATTGCAGCTAAATTCTATAGTATAGCCTTCTTGTATTCTACTTGAAAAATCCACCAAAGCGCCGTTTATGGTTCCTGAAAGTCTTTTAAATTCAAGTTTGTTTATACTTTCGTTGCAATCGGTTTCTATATTTTTAATAATTTCACTTATACCATTCTCATATTCTTTCTTAGACCATACATTTATTTCGTTGATGATTTTCTTCGGTAAATCCAGAGATTCTACTTTGTCTTTCTGATCCTTTATTGCCTTGTGTAAAAGATATACCCCTAGTACGGCCGAGCTTAAGATCAGTCCTAAATCAACACTAACATTAATAGCTATAGTTAAATCAGAAGATGAGATTGTACGAATTTCAAATTGATCAACGGGGTTTTCCGAAATGCTGTCAAAAACCTTCAAAATTGTGTTGAATTTCCCGAGCTCTTTAGAAAATTCATGAAGCTCATTGTCGACACAGTTTCGTGGGATACAGAATTTGAATTCGCATTCTTTGTGTTCGACGGCATAGTCTTTTATTCCTATTGCTTTAAATCCTATATTTGCCTTTTTTACAGCGGAATAATTCTTATCGATTTCCGAGAAAATATTTTTAAGTTTTCCTGACACATCCCTATTTGTTTTGCTGCTCCTTATCGCGGTATCGACTTTTTTCCCAAGTTCATTGGAAATTAGAAGGTTTAATCCTAGCTCCTTCATCAATCGAATATCGCTGTCTTGTAATTTGTTTGTTACAGAACCTTCTAGAGATATAAGAAAAATTTTCCTAGCTTCTTGAAAAATATTTCCCTGTTGGATTGAGTTTAACGAATGAATTTCGCGCATCGCGATTTTGAACAAAGTTTCCAAATTGCTTATTATTTGGCGATCTTTGCGATTTACAAGCGTTGCAAGAAGAGAAGCTAGTTTATCTGTTTGCATGCTGGTGCTCTCGATCGGACAGGTTTTCACAAGTTATAGGGTGCTATCTAAATATAATAATTAGCATTCTACCATAATAGAAAGAAAGCCTAAGAAACAATATTAGGTAGTATTTTCGTTTTATAATTGAACTGTGGCGAGAATAAATCGGCATAGTTTCGTTATTTTCCAAATATTTCCTTCGCCGTTTCCCGCAATTCAATTTTGCGGATTTTGCCGGATGCGGTCATGGACCAGTCTTCCACGAATTGGACATGGCGCGGGATCTTGAAGCTCGCCACCTTGCCGCGGCAATAGTTGATTATCGCTTCCTCGGTGACATCGGCGCCCGGCACCTTCTCGATGAACGCGACAGGCACTTCGGTCAGCTGCGGGTCTGGCAGGCTGACGATGGCAATTTGGTGGACGGCGGGATGGTCGAGCAGAAGGCCCTCGGTCTCCATCGGATCGACATTCTCGCCGCCGATCTTGAGCATATCCTTGTAGCGGCCGAGGAAGCGGATATAGCCGTCCGCGCGCATCGAGGCGGTGTCGCCGGTATGGAACCAGCCCTCGTCGTCATAGCAGGCGGCGGTTTCTTCGGGTTTCTTATAGTAGCCCTGCATGATCCCGTAGGTTTTGACCAACAATTCGCCCGGCACGTCGATGGGTTGGTCCGTGCCGGTGTCAGGATCGACAATGCGCACTTCCTGGCCATCGATCGGGCCGCCGGAGCTTTCCAGGCGGCGCGACAGATTGTCGTCGAGCGCGCCGAAGGTGACGCCGACGCCGACTTCGCTCATCCCGAAGCCGGAAACCGTGCGCATTGTCGGGAAGGTTTCCATGGCGCGGCGGAAGATCGGCACGGCGCTCTGCATGCCGGCAGCGAAGATGCCGGTGCGCAGTTTCGACAGGTCGCATCGCTGCCGCTCCTGCGCCTCGACCATCCATTTCAGGTGGGTTTCGAAGCCGTGCATGATCGTCGCGCCCTCGGATTCGGCCAGCCGGATGCATTCGTCGGCGTCAAAGGTCGCAGTCAGGACCTGTTTCGCGCCGGACACCATCGACATCAGCGCGCCTTCGGAGAAACCGAACAGGTGGAACAGCGGCAGGTAGTTCAAGATGATGTCGTATTCGTCGATCTCCATGTGTTTGGCGCGGAACACGATCAGCCGCAGCAAATTGTGCGTATGGACGACGCCCTTCGGAAACCCGGTCGTGCCCGAGGTGTACATGATGAAGGCCGGATCGTCGGGATCGACTGCATCGGCGCGTGTCTCAAGCGCCGCATCGCCGATGGACGCCGCACCTGTCAGCAGGTCCGCCCACGCGATCGTGCCGGAGTGGCGGGCCTCGGAGACGATGATGACGCCGCGCAGTTTCGGCCGCTTGGCGTCTTCGATTGCCGTCCCCGCGGTGGGCAGGTCGACGGTCTCGCGCACCATTTCCAGATAATCGACAGGGCCGGACCGGTCGTGGGTGATCAGATAGGCGCAGTCCGACTGGGTCAGTACATATTCCAGATCGAGGGTGCGGAAGCGCGTGTTGATCGGCACCAGGACGGCGCCGATTTTGGCGATGGCGAACAACAGATCCATCCATTCCGGCTGGTTCAGCAGCCAGAGCCCGACCTTGTCGCCGGGTTGTACGCCGATAGCGATCAACCCCTTGGCGGCCCGGTCGACGCGCACCGACATTTCGGCGAAGCTGAGCCGTTGATCCTCGAAGACGAGCCCTTCTCGCGCGCCGAAACGCGCCGCCATCTCAGCCGGCAGCGAACCGAAGGTTTTCTTGATATAGGGTGCTGGCATGGGCAAGACTCGTTATATCACTCCGCCACGGGCCGAAAGTTTATCGACCGGGACCGGGGATAACAATTCGGAGATACGCCATGCGGCAGTTTCTCAAAACAGCGTTTGTTTTCGTGTTTATTGCGGGGCTGGTATCGCCGGCCCAAGCGGGCGATCAAATCTTCACATCCTGGGGCAAGGCGATTCGCGGTACCGATCCGGTCGCCTATTTTACGGAAGGAAAGCCGGTCGAAGGCGATAGCGATTTCACCCACAATTGGATGGACGCCAAATGGTATTTCGCCAACGCCGCCAATCGGGACGCCTTCGCGAAAGACCCTGAACGCTACGCGCCGCAATTTGGCGGCTACTGCGCCTGGGCGGTGAGTCAGAACTACACCGCCTCGACCGATCCCGATGCCTGGAAGATCGTCGGAGGCAAGCTGTACCTGAACTATTCGAAAGGCGTTCAGCAACAATGGGTTGACGGCGGGGTCGATATCCTGATCGCGCAGGGCGACAAGAACTGGCCGGCGATCCGCGAGGATTTGCTGGACTAACGAAATTGGCCCGCCACGCGGAACGCAGCGGGCCAGTTCGGAGAGGTTAGGGTTACCGGTAGCGGGGCGCCACGTTGGCGGCGAAGACCGCTTCGATCAGGCTTCGGATCAGCCGCTCTTGATGGTCGTAGCGGGGTTCCGGCGCCGGCTGCACTTCCACAACCTTGTAGACGACCTTGGTCGGTTGCTTGCGATCATGGTGCTTGTGCTTCCAGGCGTGCCGGATCCGGCGATGCTTGCGAATTCGGTCGTGGCTTTGGTGCCGGCCTTCTTCGTAATGGCGGTGACGTTTTTCGGCCTTGTGCATCCGGCGATGGTCTTTCTCCCGATACTCCTGTTTCTCGACCGAACGTTCGTAACGGCCGTTGCGGTCGTCCCAATCCGCCTTGGCGGAGGTAATGAACGGCGCCGACAACAGGGCGACGGCGAACGCGCCAAGCGCGAGGGGACGCAAGAATTTCGACTTCATCGACATCGTAATCTCCTATCAAAATCGTCAGCACTGTTCGAAGCTGATTGTGTAGTAATATATGTATGTAAATTTAATGTCAATAATAAAATTATATACGCCGACAAAAATTATCGTTCTTAGAATTCCGTGCGAAAGCCTCCCGCGCGCGAGTCCTTGATTGTGTCCACTTGGGTCGTTGCCTATGTTCGGCGGGCAAAATTCATAGATGAATTGGAAACGACGCATGAGTATCAACGGGAAAGCGTATATCGCGGGGATTTACGAGCATCCGACCCGCCGGGCCGACGACAAGTCGGTCGCGCAGCTGCATGGTGAAGTCGCCGCGGGCGCGCTGGCGGATGCCGGCATCAGCAAGGACGACGTCGACGGCTATTTCTGTGCCGGCGACGCACCGGGTCTCGGCCCGCTGTCGATGATCGAATATATGGGGCTGAACAATGTCCGGCACATGGACGCCAGCGATGTCGGCGGTTCGTCCTATGTCCTGCATATCGGCCATGCGGCGGCGGCGATCGCCATGGGCAAGTGCAATATAGCGCTGGTCACCCTGGCCGGCCGGCCACGCGCCGAAGGCATGGCGACCGGTACGAAGCCGCGCGACTATGGCGGCGCGCCGGACGTGCCGTTCGAGTTCATGTACGGACCGACCGTGGTGAACATGTACGCCATGGCCGCACAGCGGCACATGCATGAGTTCGGCACGACCAGCGAGCAACTCGCCTGGATCAAGGTCGCCGCGTCGCATCACGCGCAGCACAATCCGCATGCCATGCTGCGGGACGTGGTTACGGTCGAGGACGTGGTTAGCTCGCCGATGATCTCCGATCCGCTTCACCGGCTCGATTGCTGCGTCATCTCCGACGGCGGCGGCGCCTTCATCGTCGTCAGCCCGGAAGTTGCGAAGAGTTTGAACCGGGATTGCGTGAAGGTGTTGGGTCACGGCGAAGCGCCGAAAAACCTCAATTCCGGCAAGGTCGATCTGACCTTTACCGGCGCGCGCTATTCCGGGCCGATCGCGTTCGACGAAGCTGGTTTGAAACCGGGCGATATGGACTACGCCTCGATTTATGACAGCTTCACCATCACGGTGCTGGAAACCCTGGAAGATCTCGGCTTTTGCGAGGTCGGCCAAGGCGGTAAGTTCGTTTCCGACGGCAATCTCATCGCCGGTCAGGGCAAACTGCCGTTCAATACGGATGGCGGCGGGTTGTGCAGCAACCATCCGATCAACCGCGGCGGCCTGACCAAGGTCCTCGAAGCGGTTCGCCAGCTTCGCGACGAGGCGCATCCGGCGGTTCAGGTAAAGGATTGCCAGCTCGCGCTCGCCCATGGCACCGGCGGCTCGCTCGGTACCCGCATGGGCAGTTCAACCGTTATCCTGGGGAGGGCCGACGCATGAGCCAACGTACCATTCCATCGCCGTCGATGAGCGTCGAGAACGAGGCCTTCTGGGCGTCCGCGAACGAGGGCAAGCTGATGGTCCCGCGCTGCAAGGACACCAACCAGTTTTTCTGGTATCCGCGCAACCTCAGCCCCTTCACCTTGAGCGACAATGTCGAATGGGTCGAGGCGTCCGGCAAGGGCACGATTTACACTTACTCGATCATGCGCCGGGCCGATCCGCAATACGCGATCGCATACGTTACCCTTGAAGAAGGCGTGACGATGATGACCAACATCGTCGATTGCGATTTCGATTCCCTGTCGATCGGACAGGCGGTCGAGCTCGCTTTCTACGAGACGGAAAACGGGCAGAACGTGCCCGTGTTCAAGCCGGCCGGCTGAGCCGGCGATGAAGACCGGGCGGCGGCGGGGCGGCGTTTTAGCGCTGCTCCTTGCCGCCGTCTTTTCTTCGGCACAAGCCCAGGACCCGCAGCCGGAATCCGGCACCGGTTGGCAAGATAAAACCTCTATTACGGGCAGCCGTTTCATGGTCGCCGCGGCGCACCCGCTCGCGGTTCGAGCCGGCTACGACGTCCTGAAAGACGGCGGCACGGCGGCGGATGCCGCGGTCGCGGTGCAGCTCGTGCTTAACCTCGTTGAGCCGCAATCCTCAGGCATCGGTGGCGGGGCGTTCCTACTATATTGGGATGCGGCGGCGAAGACGCTGCACACCATCGACGGACGGGAAACCGCGCCGGCGAAAGCGACACCGAAGCGGTTCCTCGAAGCGGACGGCTCCCCGATGAAATTCTCGAAAGCGCTGATCGGCGGGCAGTCGGTTGGCGTGCCGGGCACCCTGCGATTGCTTGAGGCGATGCACAGGCGGTTTGGCAAGTCGGCTTGGGCAAAACTGATCGAGCCGGCGATCGCGCTGTCGGAAAACGGATTTCCAATATCGCCGCGACTCGCCAAATCGATCGCGCAGGCGAAGAATCGCGGGCTCGACCGTTTCCCTGTGGCGCGGGCCTATTTCTTCGCGCCCGAAGGCGCGCCGCACCCGGCGGGCTATCTGCTGCGGAATCCGGTGTTTGCGGCGACGTTGCGCAGCATCGCGGCGGGCGGCGCCGACGCGATCTACACCGGCGAGATCGCGCAGGATATCGTCGCTGCCGTGCGTGAAACGTCGTTGGTCGCAAACAATATCACGTTGCAGGATCTCGCAACCTACCAGGCGAAGAACCGCCCGCCGGTCTGCGTCGATTACCGCGACTACAGCGTCTGCGGGATGGGGCCGCCGACATCCGGCGGGCTCACGGTCGGCCAAATCCTCGGCATGATGGGCCGGTTTGATCTCAAGGCGATCGGCTGGAACGCCGAATTCGTCCATCTCTATGCGGAAGCGGCGAAGCTGGCATATGCCGATCGGGCGCTCTACATGGCCGATTCCGATTTCGTGGCCGTTCCGGAAGTGGGGCTCGTTGATCCTCAATATCTGAAAACACGGGCGCGCCTGATCGACCGCGAGAAATCCACCGGCAAGGCGTTGCCCGGTAAGCCGCCGGCGAAAAAGGCGATGGATTGGGCGCCTTCCGCCGCAAGCAACCGCATGGGCACGAGCCATTTCGTCATCCGGGACTCATATGGCAACGCGTTATCGATGACCACAACGATCGAATCCGGCTTCGGCAGCCGTGTGATGGTGCGTGGGTTCCTGCTCAACAACGAGTTGACCGACTTCAGCCGGACGCCCGAGAAGGACGGCCGTCCCGTCGCCAACCGCGTCGAGGGCGGCAAGCGGCCGCGCAGTTCGATGGCGCCGACCATCGTCTTCAAGGACGGCGCGCCGTATCTGCTGATCGGCTCGCCCGGCGGCAGTCGCATCATCAACTATGTCGCGAAATCGCTTTTCGCTATTCTCGATTGGGAAATGGACCCGCAGGATGCTCTGGAAACCGGCCATTTCACGCACCGCAACGGCAAGACGCTCGACCTGGAGGCTGGCACGGCGGCGGCGGCGTTCACGGGCACGCTTTCGGCGAAGGGGCATAAATTGAAGGTGCGAAACCTGAACAGCGGCCTGCATGCGATCCTGATCAAGAACGGTTTGTTGACCGGGGCTGCGGATCCGCGTCGCGAGGGCAAGGCAAGGGGCGATTGACCGTTTCAAACGCTTCAGCGGCGTTTCAAATCCTATAAACTAGATAGGATCGGACGAAGGGTAGGGAGGACATCATGACCGGCACGCGAGGCGGCGCAATTGCGCGGATCGAGGCGGAATATGACAGCGGCGATTTCATCGCCATGCTGGCCGAACGAATCGCTATTCCCACCGAGAGCCAGGAGCCGGAACGGCTGCCGGATTTGTACCGTTATCTACGCGAAAACATAAGCGTCTATCTCGGGCCGCTCGGCTATGAATGCGAGATCTTCGACAACCCGGTGGCGGGCGGCGGCCCGTTCCTGGTCGCCTCGCGCATCGAGGACCCGGCGCGGCCGACCTTGCTCGCCTACGGTCATGGCGATGTGGTGCGCGGTATACCGGAGCAGTGGCGCGACGGGCTCGACCCGTGGGTATTGAAACAGGAGGGCGACCGTTACTACGGCCGCGGCACCGCCGACAACAAGGTGCAGCACTCGATCGTCCTGGCGGCCCTCGCGACGGTGCTGGCGGAGCGGGGTCGCCACGGCTTCAACAGCAAAGTACTGCTCGAGACCAGCGAGGAGATCGGCTCGACCGGGCTTGAGGAATTCTGTTCGTCGCATAAGGATTTGCTGGCGGCCGATGTTTTGATGGCGTCGGATGGCCCTCGAATGAACCCGGCGCGGCCCGATATCAAGCTCGGCAACCGCGGCATGCTGGCCTTCGAACTGGAGATCGATCTGCGTGTCGGCAGCCGTCACTCGGGTCACTGGGGCGGTGTGCTAGAGGATCCGGGCATCACGCTTGCGCACGCGCTCGCCTGTATCGTCACGAAGAAAGGCCAGATCCTCGTGCCGGGCTGGACGCCGGAGGAAATCCCGCCGTCGATCCGCGAAGCGCTCAAGGATTGCCGCGTCGACCCCGGGAACGATTTTCCGGAGATCGATCCCGAATGGGGCGAGCCGGGGCTGAGCCGCGAGGAAAAGATGTTCGCCTGGACCAGCTTCATCGTGCTCGCCTTCATCACCGGGCGGCCGGAGAACCCGGTGAACGGCGTACAGCCGGACGCCCGCGCCCGCTGCCAGCTCCGCTTCTCAGCCGATGTCGACCCGACGAATTTCGTACCCGCACTGCGTGCCCATCTCGACGAACAAGGGTTTCCGCAGGTTAAGATCAAGGAACTGCCGGACGGTTTCTTTCCCGCGTCGCGCTCCGACCCGGCGAGTCCTTGGATACCGTTCGCGGTCGACTCGATCACCGAGACTCAGGAGCGCCCCATCGTTGTGCCGAACTCCGCCGGCGGGCTGCCGAGCGACATCTTCGCGCGCAACCTCGGCGTCCCGACCCTGTGGATACCCCACTCCTATACCGGCAGCTGCCAGCACGGTCCGAACGAGCACATCCTCCATCACATTACCCGCGAGGGCCTGCGGATCATGACCGGGCTGTATTGGGATCTCGGCGAAACGGAGAGCCTGTCCAGCGGCTGAGTCTGGCCGGCCGGGGCAACGTTGCGGAATGCGGTTAGCGGATCAATTCCGAGATGTAGCCCGGTAGGGCGAAGGCGGCCTGATGGACGGCGGGCGTATAATACCGCGTCTCCAGTGACATTGCCGCGTAGCGCCGTTCGAGTTCGGCCAGCGGGACTTGCCGCAGATACCTATCGTCGGTCCCCCAGCCGAAGGCCATGCAGCCGCCGACATAGCCGGGCACCGTCGCGGTGTAGCACGTGGCGTCGGCGAACAACCGCTTGAACACGGTCAGCGTCGATTGCAATTCGTCGCCCTGCAGGAACGGCACGCCGTTCTGCGTCACCAGCAGGCCGCCGGGCGCGAGAACGCGCTTGCAGGCGGTGTAGAACCGTTCGGTGAACAGAACCTCGCCGGGACCGACGGGGTCGGTCGAGTCGACGATCACGACGTCGTAGCGCCTGTCGGTCCTCTCCACGTAGTCGACACCGTCGGCGATCACGATCTCAGTCCGCGGATCTTCGAAGGCGTTGCCGCAGATGCTGCGCAGGTACCGTTTGCTGAAGTCGATGACGCCGGCATCGATCTCGACCAAGGTCGCGCGTTCGACGGACTCGTGTTTCAGGACCTCTTCCAGCATGCCGCCGTCGCCACCGCCGATGATCAGGACTTCACGGGCGCGACCGTGCGCCAATAATGGCACGTGCGCCAGCATTTCGTGATAGATGAACTCGTCGCGCTCGGTCGTCTGGACGACGCCGTTGAGTGCGAGAACGCGGCCGAATTCCGGGTTCTCGAACAGAATCAGGTGCTGATGGTCGCTTTTGCCTTCGTAGAGCAGTTTGTCGATGCGTAGCCGTGTGTGCAGGCCTGGGTGGAGCGTTTCCTCGAACCAGTCCGCCGTCACAACCGGCCCCGGCGGTGCTCGCCGATCTCGATCCGTTCCGGTTGGAAGGCCTTGCGCAGTATTTCGACGGCGCGGTGCGGCTCGGTCTCGCCGCACATGAAGATGTCCATGGCCGCGTAGCCGTGCTCCGGCCAGCTATGGATGCTGATATGCGATTCCGCCAGCACGGCGACACCCGAGATGCCGCCGTTTTCCGTAAAACGATGCAGATGGATATGCAGCAGTGTCGCGCCGGCGGCGTCGACGCAATCCCGCAGCGTGGATTCGATGAACGCCTGATCGTCCAACCGGGCCGCGCCCCACAGATCGACGATCAGATGCAAGCCGGCGAAACGGTCGCCTTCGTTTTGGTAGAAATAATCGTTGATCGCAGGCGTTTCACCTGAATCGGCGCTGCTTGCAATCTCGTTGTATCGTGTGGTTGCGTCTTCAGTCATGGCGGTCAGGTTGTAGAAAATAGGCCGCCCGATATGGAACCTTCGACTGTTTTTTGCAAGGAATTTTTAGCTTCCGCCATAGGCCCGGCGTTGGTATCGGCGGATGCGTGCACAATGAATGCGTTCGGCGCATTTTGGCGGTATAATGTGCGGAGAAATTCTCGTCAGGTGTGTCCGAAAGGAATTGGCGTCATGGCATTTGGATCGCGCGCAGGTAAAGGGCCGTGGATTGCCGCTGCCGTCCTTCTATTCGGGATGGCTTCAGTAACGCCGGCTGCTACGTCGGCCGCCGGGTGGGCCGCACCGCAGGCGCTCGGCCTCGTCGCTACGCGGGATGCGATGCCGTTGCAGTGCAACGGCGATGTCTGCGTCGGATTCCTGAGTTCATTCTGCCTGGAAGAAGAACGCATGCCGCCGGTCGCGCGCCGCGCCTATACGCCTGCGCCGAACAGCAAGATTACACTGATTGTCGAAACCAAGGACGGGCGCACTGTCCGGTTGCCGGGGAGCGAATATCTCGCCTTCAATGTCCGGCTCGATTTCACGTCGATTTTGGCCAAGGTGTCCCTATCCCGGCTCGCTAAACTGGCGCCCACGAAAGTCAGTGTCCATATCGGCCCGCTGGCGACGCTGATGCCGATGCCGCAACCGGGCGATATCGACCGGCATAGCCCTGACGAATTGAAACTCGTGACCGGGCCGTACCGTAAAACCGGAACGCATTTTTTCGACGAAGGCGGTGAGACCGGCGAGGCGGTGTCGATGATGACGCAGATGATCAACCGGTTGCCGCAGTTGGCCCGGGCAACTCAGGAAGGCCGCACGCGTAAACTACAAACCGTGTTGCGCGGCGCCGACAGCCGGGCTTCAAGCCTCAAATCGCGCGCGCGGTTTCAACAGATTGTCGAAGGGTGCGAGAACATACTCGAGACGACGAAACGGATGAATATGCGCGCCTGCCTGACCTATCGACACGAGGTCATGCAGACCGAGACCAACCGTGCCTTTTGGAGAGCCCTCGGCGGCGTCTAGGTCTGCTTGGCCTCGTAACGTGACGGCGCCCGGCCCCGATCTATTCGCCGCACAGGCATTGCTGGCAGACGGCTGGGCGCGCGACGTCCTGTTCCGGTTTGGCGATGATGGCACGATCCTGTTGGCGACGCCGGATAAATCGGCCGGCGGGGCGACGATTGCCGCCGGCCCGGTCTTGCCGGGGATGGTCGATGTTCACTCGCACGCTTTCCAACGGGCTCTCGCGGGGCGGACGGAACGTGCGTCGGCGGGTGAAGATTCATTTTGGACGTGGCGTGAAGCCATGTACGGCTTCGTCCTTCGGCTGATCCCGGATCACCTCGAAGCGATCGCCGCGCAGCTCTACGTCGAATTGTTGAAGCAAGGCTATACGGCGGTCGGGGAGTTCCACTACCTACACCATGCGCCCGATGGCGGCGCCTATGACGAAATTGCGGAGATGTCGCTCCGCATCGTCGCCGCGGCGCGGCAGGCGGGTATCGCGATCACGCATCTTCCCGTGCTGTATGGCTATGGCGGTTTCGGCGGCGCGGACGTTGGCGATGCGCAGCGGCGTTTCCAAAATAGCCCGGATTCGCTGATACGGATCGTTGAGACGATGCGCAGCCAGTTCTCCGACGATCCGGACGTGCGGGTCGGCGTGGCGCCGCATTCGTTGCGGGCCGTAACGGACGAAACGCTGACGGAAACGGTTGCCGCGCTGCATGCGGATGACCCTACCGCCCCGGTGCATATCCATGTCGCGGAACAGAAGAAGGAAGTCGCCGACTGTCTCGCGTGGAGCGGGCAGCGTCCGGTCGATTGGCTGTTCGACAATGCGCAGCCCGATCGACGCTGGTGCCTGATCCACGCCACGCATGTAAGCGATGCCGAGGTTGCGCGTATCGCCGAAAGTGGCGCCGTCGCCGGCCTCTGCCCTGTAACCGAGGCCAATCTGGGCGATGGGATATTCCCGTTGCCGCCGTTTCTGGCCGCGGGCGGTGTCTATGCGGTCGGCTCCGACAGCAACAACACGGTCAGCCCTGTGGAAGAGCTGCGCTGGCTCGAATATGGCCAAAGACTGCGCGACGGGCGGCGTAACATTGCCGCCGATCCGCGCCGCCCCTCCGTCGGCGCGGCTTTATGGAAAGCCGCGGCGGCGGGAGGCGCGCAGGCGCTGGCGCAGCCGGCGGGGACGCTCGCCCCTGGAAAACGCGCCGACCTGATCGTGCTCGATGGCGATGATATCGATCTGGAAGGGCTTGAAGGCGACGATATTCTCGACACAATGATCTTCGCCGGCAACGAAAACCGGATCCGCGATGTCATGGTCGGTGGTGTCTGGCGTGTCGTGGATGGCCATCACGCAGCTGAAGAAAATGCCGCGAACGCCTACCGAAACACACTTCATGAATTGTCGTCGTAGCGCCGATCCTTACAATTGTCTCCAGAAATTTACAGGGAGACGATGATGACCAGCAGCGATAACTACAAGGCCGGCGAGAAAGTGCGGCGCGCCGTCCTTGGCGACAAGCGCGTTGACGCGACGATGAAGGATCCGGAGGATTTCGCCCGCCCCCTCATGGAACTCACGACCGAATTTGCCTGGGGCCAGATCTGGACGCGGGAAGGTATCGACCGGCGCACCCGCAGTTTCATGAATCTCGCCATGCTGTCGGCGTTGAACCGGCCGCACGAGATTGCGGTGCATATTCGCGGCGCGCTGAACAACGGGTTGACGCGCGAGGAAATTCAGGAGGTCTTCCTGCATGTGCTGGCCTATTGCGGGGCGCCGGCGGCGATCGATTCGACGCGCATCGCCAAGCAGGTATTCGCCGAAATCGACGCGGAGGATTGATCCATGAGCTATGAAACGCTCTTGTTCGACGTCAGCGACGGTCTGGCCAAAATCACGCTAAACCGACCCGGTGCGGCGAACAGTCTGAACGGTGCCATGGCGCACGATCTGATGATGGCCGCGATCCGCTGCGACGAAGACCCGGATATCCGCGCCGTTCTGTTGACTGGCACCGGCAAGATGTTTTGTGCCGGCGGCGATCTGAAAACCTTCCATGGCTTCGGCGAGGATATGGGTGCGCGGCTGAAGGAGATCACCACTTATCTCCACGCCGCGACGTCGCGGTTTTCGCGCATGAACCCGCCGCTGGTCATCGCGGTCAACGGTATCGCCGCGGGTGCGGGTCTGAGCATCGCGATATCGGGCGATCTGGTCCTGGCGGCGAAATCTGCGATGTTCACCAGCGCCTATACCGCGGCCGGCCTGTCGCCGGACGGTAGTTCGACCTATTTCATGCCCCGTCTGATCGGGTTGCGGCGCTCTCAGGAACTGATGATCACCAATCGGCGGCTCAGTGCGGACGAAGCGTTGGAATGGGGCCTGATCAACCGGGTTGTCGAGGACGATAAGCTGGCGGATGAGGCCGAGGCGCTGGCGCGCAAACTCGCGGTCGGCGCGACGGGTGCGTATGGCGCCGTCAAGAAGATGCTGACGGAGACCTTCACCAACCCGCTCGAAACCCAGATGGAGATCGAGGCGCGGATGATTTCGGAACGGGCGACGTCGCCCGACGGGCGGGAGGGCATGGATGCCTTCGTCAACAAACGCCAGCCTAATTTTAAGGGCGAGTAGGGGAGCCACGGAATGATTTCCGCCGACGAACATCCCAAGAAGACGGTCCAGGTCAAGGGTCGAACCATGGCTTATGTTGAAATGGGGCAGGGCGATCCGATCGTGTTCCTGCACGGCAATCCGACTTCGTCCTATCTGTGGCGTAATATCATGCCGCATGTCGCGGACAGGGCGCGCTGTATTGCGCCCGATCTGATCGGCATGGGCGATTCCGACAAGCTTCCAGACAGCGGTCCGGACCGCTACCGGTTCGTCGAGCACCGGGAGTATCTCGACGAATTCTTCGAAGTTCTGGGTTTGACCGAGAACGTGACGCTCGTCATCCACGATTGGGGCTCCGCGCTCGGCTTCGACTGGGCGCGGCGGAACCCGGACGCGGTACGCGGTATCGCCTATATGGAGGCGATCGTGCGGCCAATTTCCTGGGACGAGTTTAGCCAGGAGGCGCGTCCCGTCTTCGAGGGCTTCCGTTCCCCGGCCGGCGACACCATGGTCTTGGAGAAAAATATCTTCGTCGAGCGGGTCTTGCCGGGGTCCGTTCTGCGGGACATGAGCGAAGCGGAGATGGCCGTCTACCGGCGGCCCTACGCCGAACCTGGCGAGGGAAGGCGGCCGACCTTGACATGGCCGCGCCAGATACCGATCAGCGGGGAGCCCGCCGATGTCGTTGCCATCGCGGAAGAATATGCGAGCTGGTTGGCCGATACCGAGACACCCAAATTGTTTGTGAATGCCGAACCCGGCGCGATCTTGACCGGCGCGCAGCGGGAATTCTGCCGCGGTTGGAAGAATCAAACCGAAATCACCGTTGCGGGAAGCCATTTCATTCAGGAAGACTCACCGAATGAAATCGGCGCGGCACTTGCCGACTGGTATGGCGCTCTACTATGATCCCGCGCCCTTGCGGGAGCCATATGCTCGCTATCTATTGTGGCTGCGAGTCGTAATTCTCGGTAATATGGCGAGAACAAACCGTCGCGGAAAATCCGGATGACCATAAGACAAGCCAAGTTCGGCATCGGCCAGATCGTTCGGCATCGCGTACACCCGTTTCGCGGTGTAATTTTCGACGTCGATCCCGAATTCGCTAATACCGAGGAATGGTGGCAGTCGATTCCGGAAAAAGTTCGGCCGAAGAAAGAGCAGCCCTACTACCATCTGCTCGCCGAAAATGCGGAAACGTCCTATATCGCCTATGTTTCCGAGCAGAATTTGCTGTGCGACGAAACCTGCGAGCCGGTGTCGCATCCGCAGGTCAAGGAAATGTTCTCCGGCATCGAGAACGGCTTCTACGTCACGCGGCACGACAATACGCACTGATTTGGCGTAAAAAGCCGCTTTTTAGGCGAAGTTCCAGGACTAATTTACCTCAAAACTCCACATCGCCCCCATATGGGTGACGAAAACTTTCCATGCAAACGCTCTACTTGCCTTGACGGTCGCAACAAATGCCGTCCCACAAGGCGAATCACTCGGGGTGTTTCACATGGTTATCGAGGGCAAACTCGCAGGCTATTTCCAGGATCCCAAAAAAGGCACGAATCGCGGTGCCGGCGTTTTCGCGCTTATATTCTGCGCGCCTTTGTTTATCGCGATTGCACTGGCGATCAGGCTCGGTTCCGGCAGCCCTGCTTTCATAACCGAAACGCGCCAAACCGGCCCGTCGGGCGCCTATAAAGCGCTGCGATTCCGGACCGAACAAGATGGCGGCTCGGATGGATTGAGCCGATTCCTGTGCCAATCCCGGTTGGAGCTGTTGCCGCAACTGATCAACGTCGCGCGTGGCGATATCTCGATCGCGAGTGTTCTTGAACTGACGCGCGAGGCCTAATCCGGCTTAATGCCAAAATAGTCGCCGCAATCGTCGAGACGATCCCCGCGCGATGCGGGAATGTCTCGCGAAGGCGTCGAATTCGCTACTGCGTGTAGTCGTCGAAAATCCTGTCGTCCTGCGGTCCGAGCGCGGCCATCTGGCCGGCGCCAAGGCCTTATACCGCCGCCAGAAATACAATCAAAAGTTATATTTTTTGTAGAATTCGCATAATCATTCCTTTCTGCCGCATCGCCGATGCAAGCTGTGGTCAATACCGGATCCCCCGACCGACCGGCCGTTTCGCAGTCAGGCGAAACCGCCGTAATGTACTGATTCTACCCCTTGATTTGTCTCAACGGATCGCTTGGCTGCCCATAAATGGGTGCTGTCCTGAAAAATTAAGTGCGATTACGGAGCCGCTTTCCTACAGCTAAAAATAGTACTTAATAGAAGTTGAAAACCGGTGGGTTCGTTTCTAAATCCGCCAAATCCAAGATCAAACGGCTTCCGCGGCGAGGGCGCGATCATGCAGTTAGTATAGTCTGGACGGAACTTCCTCGGCGCACATCATCCGCTTCGGCACGGTTTCAGCGACTGTACCACTGAGCATTTTAAAGATTATTGCCGCGCGACTTAAGTCGGTCGCGTAGTTTGGATTGCATTGTTGCCTGCATTGACTGCATCGTCGGCACCATCCAGGCCATCATTTCGGTTCCCTCCTGTAACGACTGCACATATGAAACAATGTTGGCTCGATACGCGAGATAGGCGAAGTCTGGGTAACGGCTCTATCCAATTGGCGTTAACTTGCAGCGGTACTGACACGAACGCTGGCGCCGGCCGTTTCCGCCAGATTTGGCAAGAGGTCGAGGCCGAGACCAGGCCCTTCGGGGGTACGGATGAATCCGTTCTCGATCGGTGGCGGCTGGTCGACCAGTTCGTGGTACCAGCCGTAGTAGAAACCGCGCGTAATTTCCTGCTCGATGACATTCGGGCAAGCAAGAGCAAGATGGGTCGAAGCGGCAAGCGTGACCGGGCCGGAGCAGTCGTGGAAGGCGATCGGTTTGGCGAAACCTTCCGCCAATGCCGCGGCTTTCTTGGCAAAGGTAATGCCACCGCCCCAGGTGACATCGATGATCGGCGTTGCGACCGCGCCTTGCGTCAGGAGGTCGCGGACCTGGCCCAGTCCGCCGAGCGTTTCACCGCCGGCGATCGGCGCCCTGGTGAACCGCGTCAATTCGCCGATTTCCGCCATGCGGTCCATCCAGATCGGATCCTCGATCCAATCGACGCCGATCGGTTCCAGGGCCGCCGCGATCTTCTTGGCGGCGGGCAGGCTCCACAGGCCGTGCAGTTCCGCCTTGATGCGCATTGCGTCGCCATGTGCGGCGCGGACTTTTTCGAACGGTGCCAGCGCTTTCTTCAGGTCGGCCGTCGAAATATCCATCCCGTCGGCGGCGCCCTCGGCGAAATCGAAGGGCCAGATCTTCATCGACGAGATGCCCATCTCAAGCAAGCTGGCCGCGAGCTCGTCCGCCCGGTTCAAGAACGCGTCGAGATCTTCGTATTCCTTCCGGAGCGTATCGGACAGGCCGAAATTTTCGGGGCGGACATCGGCACTTTGCGATACGTAGTCTGGACCAGCGCAGGTGTTGTAGACCTGGATCGACTCCCGCGTCGCGCCGCCCAGCAAGTCGTGGACCGGCTTGCCCGCCGCCTTGCCTGCGATATCCCAAAGCGCGACATCGACCGCGGAGGCGGCGCGCATCTCGGCGCCCGTGCCGAAGAACCCGGCATAGGACCGGAGAATGCGGTTGAAATGTTCGATCCGGCTCGGATCCTCCCCGAGGAGCAGCGGTGCGATTCGGTCGTGGATATCGGCTTCCGCCGGGCCGGCGCCGAACCAGGTTTCGCCAAGACCGGTGATTCCCGCATCGGTGTGCAGGCGCACCCAGATCAAATTCGGATGACGGTCTAGTCGGATGGTTTGGACTTTCGTGACCTTCATCGTTTGTGCCTCCTTTAGGCGGCGTAACGGGTTTCCGTCGTTACCGTCCCGTCAGGCCCGACGGTATGCAGCTGGTAGATGGGCGTGCCGCCATAGCGGCTTTCATCGAGGCCCTTGCGGACATCTTGTGCGACACTGGTGGTCGTCGTGACCTCCGTGCCGGCCCAATCGTTCCGTGAAATCCAATGGCAGTGCCCGCAAATCATACGCCGTACTTGGCGATGCCTGGACACGACCGCGGCCAGTTCATCGCGATCCGCTGGGTTAAGGTAGCCGCGCAAATAATCCGGCTCCATATCGAAGGGGGGATGGTGCATGAACAGGAGCGTCGGCCGGTCCGGCGCGGCCGAGAGCGTTTCGTCGAGCCAACGCACTCGGTCGGTGCAGAAGGCGCCCTTGTTCTGTGGCGGTTCGATAGAATCGAGTGCAATCAACCGAATGGGATGGTCTTCGAAGACATGGTGCATGAAGGGGCCGTCTTCCCGGTCGAAGGTGACGCGAAACTGGTCGCGGTGATCGCGGTTGCCCGGCGTCGCGTAGATCGGCGGCTTGAGCGGCGCCAGAAGCTTCTTCAAATGCGCATAATCTTCCGGCGCACCGGTCTGCACCGTATCGCCGGTGTGAATAATGACATCGGGCTGCCGGTCGAGATGGCAAATATCGGCAACGCAGCGCTGCAGGTCCTCGGCCCTTGACCCGGCCTCGGGCCGGTCCGATGATTCCGCGAGGATATGGGTATCGGAAATTTGGGCAATCAGCATTGCCCATAACTAGCAGATCGGACCGGGCGGGCGGAAGAGGCGCGATATTCAAGCGCGGCTCATATCGGATTGGTCGATCTGAATGTTCAGTGGAGGGGCGATATGGCGGTATTGGTGACAGGGGCGGCAGGATTGATTGGATCCACAATCGTGCGTACGTTGCTAGCGCGAGGTGAAGCTGTCGTCGCGCTCGACCGGGATTTGGCGACGGGCCGGCTCGACGAGCAGATCGCCGACCGAACGATCACGGCGTTGCAGGCCGATATCACCGACGCTGCCGCGGTTGACGCGGCCGTCGCCCGGAACGATGTCAGCCATATCATTCATATGGCGGCGGCGCTTCCACCCGTATCGGAAGACAATCCCCGCCTCGGCTTCGACGTCAATATTGGCGGGACGAACAATGTCTTCGACGCGGCGGTGGCGCACGGCGTCTGCCGGGTCGTCTATCCCAGTTCGGTTTCCACCTATAGCGACCAGTCGGATTATGGCGATGCAGTGCTTGATGAGGAGTCGATGCAACAGCCCTTCTCCATCTATGGCGTCACCAAGTTGGCGAACGAGTTCGCCGCCCGGGCCTATACCAGGAATGCGGGGTTGGATTGCCGTGGGTTGCGGATCTGCACCGTGTTCGGCCATGGACGTCTGACGGGACGCAGCGCCGCGGCATCGGCGATGATCTCGCGTGCAGCGGTCGGTGACACCTATAGAAGTTCAGTTACGCCGGACCAGACGTCTGCCTACATCTATGTCGACGATGTCGCGGAACTGATGGTCCGCACCGTTTTTGCAGAAACGCTGCAACGGGACGTCTATTGCGTCGGGTCGCATCGCGCTTCGTTGAACGATGTGGCGGCGACTGTGCGCGGCTATCTGCCCGACGCCGATATTATCTTCGAACCGGACGCCGTGGGCTTTCCGCAGATTAACCGATTGAGCGGCGCGCGCTTATACGCCGACCTCGGCTACGATATGCCACCGCTCGCCGAGCGCATCCGCGACCAGATCAATGTCGCGCGCGCCGAACGCCAGCTTTCGCCAATTTCCTAACTGCGAGTAACCTCAATGGCCCTTTCCGACGACCGCATCCGGCAGATGTTGAGCGGCGACCAGTCAAATTTCCCGCCCTGCTCGCGCCTGTTGGGATTCGAGCTGATCGATTTTTCCGTCGAAGAGCGGTGGCTCGACGTTGCCTTCAATCCGCCGGCGGAATTCGCTAACCCCCTCGGCTGCGTCCAGGGCGGATTTGTCTGCGCAATGCTGGACGATGCGATGTCGCTGGCCGCCGTCGTTTCGCAGCGGTTCGAGATCATTGTGCTGACTTTGCAGATGAACATCAGCTATATGGCGCCGACACCGGTCGAACGGGTCATCGTGCGGGGCGAGGCCCTTAAGGTGGGACGCACCAGTGTGTTCATGCAGGGTACGCTGCGCGACGAAGGTGGTACGACGCTGGCGGTGGCGACCGCGACGGCCGCCCCCCGGCCACATCCCTATCTACGGAAGGACGATCGGAAGTAGGGACGCCGCGTTAGGCGTCTTCGTCCAGGCATTCGGGCGCCGCTGCGAGGACCTGTCGCGCGTAGTAGTGGAATGTCGCATTCAGCGGGGCCGGTTTGAGACGGTAGTCATGCGCATGCCGTCCGGCCTCCAGCGGGAGCGGTTTGATCTCGCCCGCGGCCATAGCGTCGAGTTGCATTTTTGCGGCGCGTTCGAAATGAAAGGCCAGGACGGCTGCCTGTTCGATGGTTTCCCCGGCTGAAAGCTGGCCGTGATGGGCCAGGAGGATCGACCGCTTGTCGCCCAGTGCGCCGGAAATCAGCGCACCTTCCTCGTCGCCGATGGGCGGCCCCGGCCATTCGGCCAGCCAGGCGCAATCCTCGTAGAACATCGCTGTGTCCATATGCGAGGCGATCAACGGGACGCCGAGCATGGACAGGGCGGACACATGGGGCGGATGGGTGTGGACGACGCAGGCGACATCCGGCCGGGCGCGGTAGATCCAGAGGTGAAATCGGTTCGACGGGTTCGGCATACCCTCGCCTTGCAGAACATTCAGGTCATTGTCGACTAGGATGAAGTCGCGGGCGCAGATTTCGTCCAGACCGAGCCCGAACCGTGCCGTCCACATCGTGCCGTCTTCGACACCCCTTGCCGTGATTTGACCGGCCAGGGCCGACCCATGCCCCTCTTCCGCCAGCATGCGGGCGGTCAGGGCTAGTTTCTGACGGTCGGACCAGTCCGGCACGTCGGTCAGGTGCCGGTTCATCTCCGCCGTGGCACGCGCCTCGAAATGGGCCTTGTCGGCGGTCATCGTATTGTCCGTGCGAAGGCACGAATATCGTCGAGCAGCAGGTCCGGCTCTTCCAGTGCGGCGAAATGGCCGCCGCGGGGCATCTCCGTCCAGCGCTGAACATTGACCAGGCGTTCGACATAGCCGCGCGGCGGCCACGCCAAGAGCTCCTTCGGAAACAGCGCGCAGGCCGTTGGCACTTCCACCCGTTTACCGCCGGTATCGAATATGCGCCCGCCTTCTTCGCGCCGTCCGTAATAGATCCAGGACGCGGTGTTGAAGGTCCGCGTCACGATATAGACCATAATGTTGGTCAGCAGCATGTCCTTGCTATGGGCACTCTCGATATCGTCGCCGACAGTGTCGGACCACGAGTTGAATTTCTCGACAAGCCAGGCGGCGACCCCTACCGGACTGTCCATCATGGCGTAGCTCAAGCTCTGCGGTTTGGTGGCCTGGACGGTCCGGTAACCCTCCTCCATTTCCTGCTCGCGCGTGAAGCGTTCTGCCCATGCCTCTTCTTCGGGAGTCTGGGGACCGTCCGGGTGACGCATCATCATGATGTTGAGATGGATCGCCTTGCAGGCCGGTGGCGCGTCGAAACCCAGCCAGGTAGAAATGCCGCCACCCCAGTCGCCGCCCTGGGCGAGATAACCGTCATAGCCGAGCACGTCCTTCATCAATTTGCCGAAGACGCCGGCGATCTTGCGCGGGCCGTAGGGGCGCGGCGGCCGGCCGGAGAATCCGAAACCCGGTAATGAAGGGGCAATAACGTCGAAGGCGTCCTCGACGTTCCCGCCGAACCGTTCCGGATGCGCCAGTGGCTCAATGAAATCGAGGAACTCGACCACCGTACCGGGCCAGCCATGGCTGATGATCAGCGGCATCGGCGCCGGTCCGCTGCCTTTTTCGCGGATGAAGTGGATATCGATTCCGTCGACCGGCGTCTTGAAATGATCGAAACGGTTGATCGCCGCCTCGTGTTTGCGCCAGTCGTATTCTTCGACCCAATAGGTGCAGAATTCCTTCATGTAGTCGAGGTTGGCGCCATACGTCCAGCCGCCGTCATCCGGCATCTCGTGCCAGGGATAGTCGGCGACCCGTTGGCGGATATGCGCCAGCGTCTCGTCGGGCACCGCGAGCGTGAAAGGCTCGATCGCCGGCATTGTCCAGCGCCTCTAGGCGGCGTCCCGTTGCCGGCAATAGCACGACGCGTGCACCTGCACCTCTGCGCGCGCCAGGGCCTGATCGAGCTGCAGCTTAATGTGCAACGACTCGACCGTCTCGCCGCGCCGCGTCAGGCATTCGTGCAGCCCGTGCAGGCTCCACAGATTGCCGGGATGCTGGCAGGCGCGGCTGAGGGTCTGGTCGAGGCCGAGATCCTGGCGGTAGACCGCCTCCGCTTCCTCGAACTGTTCCTGTTCCATCAACAGCGCGCCCAGTGCGTGACGGGCCGGCTGCATCCAGCCCCAGGGCTCGTCATAGGGCAGCGCGTCGTCAAGCTCGACCGACTTCCGTAGATGCGTGAAGGCAATCTCGTGGTTGCCGCGGCGGTATTCCAGCTCGCCGTTCAGCATCTCCAAGGCGATGTCGAGCAGATCGTAGACCCGGTTGTTATGGACGCGCCGGCTCTCCGGCACTTTTGCCTTGGCCTCCAGGAACAGCGCCTTTTCTTTCTCGGCCTCGTCGACTTGTCCCATGGCGGAATGCGCGACTGACTTGGCATAGCGCATCATCGCCGACGTGGCGCAGTAGAGTTCTTGGTTTTCCGGCATCTCCTGGTCGACGATCTCCTGCCATTTGCCGAAGCGGATCAGGACATGCTGCTTCATCGACAGGTAGCCCTCCAGAAAGTCTGCCATCGGTGGTGACGGCAGTAGCAGCAATTCCTCCGGTGTGGTGTCGATCAGCTCCTGCGCGGCCTCAATGGCCGGCGTGTACTGGCCGAGGAACATGGCGCCGTAGATCGCGAAGTGATGGTTGTGCGTCCGGTACATGGCATAGACGTTCATCGCGCCGTTGCGGTCCAGAAATTTGCGGTCCGCGACGGTAGCGCGCTGGTTGTAGACGACCACATCGCGATAGTTGCCGCACAGCACGTCGATATGGGTCGGCATGTGGATCAGGTGCCCGCTTTCCGGCACCAGCGTACGCAGCCGGTCGCCGGCGCGCAGCGCCAATTCGGGGAAGGGCGACATTTCCATCAGATGGACATAGAGATGCAGCAGCCCCGGATGGTCCCAGGTCGCGGGATTGTCGCGGAAACCGGTTTCCAGAATGTCGCGCGCCTCGGCCGTGCCGGCACCGTCGGCGACGCCGCCGGTCTTCAGGTCCCACATCTGCCAGGGCGTTTCGTTCATGATCGATTCGACGAAGACGGTCTGCACCTCAAGGTCGCCCGGATACTTGGCCAGGACGCCGCGCATGACGTTGGTGTAGTCCTTGTTCCAGGGCATCAGATCGTCGATCGGGTCGCGCTGCGGATAACGCGCGTCGAGCGCTTCGATCAGGTCCTTTTCGACGGGCGTGACGCCGTCGATGTGTTTCTTGGCCTCCTGTGCGGCGTCGTAGGCAGCCCCGAGCGCCATGGCGCGGCCCTTCGGGTCGTACAGGTGCCAGGGCAAATTGTAGTTCGGTCCGGTCGCATAGGCGACGCCCCAATGCGCCATCGCACAGCCGGGATCGGCCTCGATCGCCTTACCGAAACAGGCGCTCGCCTCGCCGTGGTTATAACCGAACAGCCAGTTCAGGCCGCGGTCGAACCAGAGTTGTGCTTCTGGTACATTTGTCGTGATCGCCCGGCTGTATGGTCCCAGATCGAAATAATCCATGATGTCCCCCTTCATTTACGCCCGTGTTTGGCGCATAGCCTATCACGGGTGAATTGGCGGGACGACATCCGAAAAATCGGTCCGGACGCAAAACAGCCGGAGGCAAGGTTTCCCTCATCTCCGACCGATTTAGCTGGTCGTCTGCGAGATTGTCGGATCTCGCCAGCCGCCGCTATCACTCGACGATGTGGTAGACCGGTGCCTTCTCCATGGCCCACTTGCCGGAATCGGCGTCGTATTGGGACAGCGTGAAGCAGTGCCAATCGTCGTCATTCAGGTTCATGTGGTCGCCCCGATAATAGTAGCCCGGCCACCGCGTCTCCTGACGGAACAGCGTGTGCTGCATGACGCTTTCGGACGCCAAGCGCCGATGCCTGAACTCCCAGGTCCGCTGCAGTTGGTGCAGATCCTCGGCGCCGACGGCCGTGGAATCTTCCTTCAGCATTTCCATCAATTCGAGACCGCGGTTGAGCAGCGGCTCGTTGGTCATGTAGTTCGCGGAAATGCCGCCGCAATATTCGTCCATGAGCTTCTCGAGGCGTTGCAGCGCATGGATCGGCAGGATGTAGCTCGGCGAAACCGTGCCCGCGACGATCTCGTTACGGCCGACGTCGTAGAGTTCCATCGGTTGGAAGATCTCTTCCTCCAGCCGTTGGACTTCCGACTCGTCGATTTGCGTGTCGTCCATGTCGTCCAGGTAGTTGACCGCCGCCTTGCCGGCAATCCGGCCTTCGGTGAACGATCCCGATGAGAACTTATGCGGCGTGCCGCCGCTGGCATCGCCGGCGCCGAACAGGCCGTTGACCGTCATCATCCGGTTGTAGCCCCACTTGTATTCCGACGGGGCGTAATCTTCCGGCCCGCTGGCCCACGCACCGGAGCAGGTGGCGTGCGAGCCCATGACGTAGGGCTCCGACGTGGTCAGTTCGGGATTGGTTTCCTTCGGGTCGATGTTCTGCGACGCCCAGACGACGGCCTGGCCGATTGTCATGCCGAGGAAGTTCTCCCAACCGACCTGCTCCTTGTGCGGGTCCTGGAAGGCTTCCGTGGTCACCATGCGGATCGGGCCGCCGCCATTGGCGACTTCCTTAAGGAATGCATGGTTGCGCAAGCAGGTTGGGACCGGATGGCGGTCGATATAATCGCCGACAAGCTCCTTGGTATTTTCATACCATTTGGACTCGTATTCTTCGCCGTAGGCGTTCTGCGTATAGGTCTTGAGGTGCAGGAAGTATGCGCCGACCGGACCATACCCGTCCTTGAAACGGGTGAGAACGATGCGGTTCTCCATCTGCGTCATCTTGGCGCCAATTTCAATCGGCAGGCCATAGGCCGACGCGCTGCTCCAGGGTGCGTACCAGGTCCGGCCCATGCCTTCGCCGACGGAGCGCGGTTTGAAGATGTGCGACGCACCGCCCGCGGCGACGATCACCGACTTCGCCTTGAACACGTAATAATCGCCGGTGCGGACGTTGAAGCCGACGGCGCCGGCAACCCGTTTGCGGTCCCTCTTGTCCATCAGAAGGTGGGTCACCATGATTCGGTTGTAGACCTCGGTGGCAGCCTTACGGGCGGCTTCCGCGACGATCGGCTTATAGCTCTCGCCGTGGATCATGATCTGCCACTTGCCTTCGCGGAGATACCGGCCGGTCTCCGGGTCCTTCATGATCGGAAGACCCCATTCCTCGA
>Ga0315338_1001378_pt1 | contig 31086 bp, 22 predicted proteins | sample ASW8metaG_FD_204518 | JGI IMG/M metagenome (GOLD analysis project Ga0315338, IMG submission 204518) | Ammonia-oxidizing marine archaeal communities from Monterey Bay, California, United States - ASW #8 | ecosystem: Environmental > Aquatic > Marine > Coastal | place: USA: California | collected... | reverse complement strand
TCATCTTTGCGACCGGTTGGGGCGTACGGATACCGGCGACGACATCTTCACCCTGGGCATTAATCAAAAATTCACCGTAAAAAATGTTCTTGCCGGTGGATGGGTCGCGTGTGAAGGCGACTCCGGTACCCGAGTCATTGCCCATGTTTCCAAAAACCATGGTTTGCACGTTGACGGCGGTGCCGTCAAGACCGGAAATGTCGTTAATCTGGCGGTAGCGGATTGCGCGGGATGTATGCCAGCTTTTGAAGACCGCCTCAATCGCCTTTTCCAATTGCTCGGAGGGATTTTTTGGAAAACTTTCGTGCGTATGTTTTTTGTAGATCCTTTTATAAGATTCGACCAGTTCGATCAGGCCGTTCACGTCTAGTTCCGTGTCGAGTTTAACGTTGTGGCGTGCCTTGATCTTGTCAAATTCAGATTCAAAGTAGTGGTGTTCGATGCCCATGACAACGTCACCAAACATGTTGATAAGCCGGCGAAAGGCATCGTAGGCAAATCGCGGATTTCCGGTGGCGTTCGCCAAACCCTGCACCGTGTTATCGGTGAGCCCCAAATTCAGTACTGTGTCCATCATTCCGGGCATTGAGACTGCTGCACCCGACCGAACCGAGAAAAGCAGCGGGTTCGATACGTCGCCAAACTTTTTGCCGGCCTCCTTTTCGACAATAGCTACGTTTTTATGAACCTCCCCCATCAGGCCACTGGGTAATTTTTTGCCCACTCGATAATATTCGGCGCAGGTTTCAGTAGTGATGGTAAAGCCAGGAGGGACCGGAAGGCCGATACTTGTCATCTCCGCAAGGTTTGCACCCTTACCACCGAGAAGTACCTTCATGTCTTTGGAACCTTCCGACCGTGTGGATCCAAAGTAATAAACGCGTTTGCGTGGCTTTGCTTTCTTCCTAGTTGCTCGCTTGGCCATGAAGACTGTCCTTCGGTTGGTTTAAAGGTGATGTTTATGGGCTATCATCAATGCTCAATAGGCGTTGGGGTGCATTGAATGTACACTTGCCCTTGCCTCTTTTCTGGAACGACAGAACTGGAACGACAGACACCCAAAGTACTGTTAATCATGCGGCTTTACGATATTGGACCCACACAATTAGGCATGCCCGCCAGCCGCTGTAGATGCTGTTTAAGAGGCCACAATGACAAGGGATGAATGTAATATCCCGTTGAAGGCTAGTCAAGATGCGCCAATGGGGCAAGGCTCTGCGGTGGGGATGTTACTGTGCCATAAAAACCGCGCATTCTGCATGACGCATGACATGTTGCGCGGTCTCGCCAAAGAGTTTTCGCATCATGAGGTTTTTAGCGCTGTTGCCGACCACCATCAAATCAGCTCCCCACTGATCTGCAAATGGTAAGAGATTGTTTTTGGGTGACTTTGTGGAGTAATAGGTCTCTACGTCGAATTTGTATGCCCGGCAGTACTCGGCGGCATCGTCGAGCGCGGCGAGCGCTTCCTTTTCTTCTCGGTCAAACATAGTCAAGCAGATTTTGATATCCGGCCAAAGGTGCATTCTGATAAACTGCTTCATCGTTCGCGCCGATTCCATCGATCCGCTGTAGGCTATCAACACCCGTTTGATTTCGCCCATCACTTTTGGCAACACCAGAATAGGTTGTATGCCTTCATGGACCATACGGATCAATTCGTCAGATGGCTCATTGATAACTCCATGATCGAATAGACTATCCTGCTTGCTGATGATCATCAAATCCTGATAGCGGGCAGAGTGGCAGAAGGTGTCGAGCGGATTGCCCTCCTCATATATGAGGTGGAAATTGATTTTGTGTTTGCCGCACTCCTGTTCGCAACTCGATACGGCCTTTTCAATAATATCACGAGTCAACTGATAGCGGTGATCGCGAAGTCCTTGTGCGGCTGCACCGCCACCGATGGGTATCGGACCGACATTTTCCAAGCCACGGTGATCCACAACCGTCACAGCAGTAAGTTCCGCGCCATGGCGTTTGCAGAGGTCAATTGCCTGACGGACGGCAGTAATCGAGTGGTCGGCGTCGCCGAGTCCGACGAGAATCCGTTTGATCATGGAAGAGCCACCTTTATGAGTTCAACCGTAACGCTACAGCAGTCTCTTTACCACATTGGTAGAGAGAGAAAAAATAGTAAAATGAGATTGAAGAAAACAGCACGGAAACACTTTAATTTTCAAATGGGTCTATGTCAATCATTACCGCAGTCTACTCGAGTTATGTTTTTGCAAAATGGATATTTTTGCAAAATAGATGATCGAGAGCCGTTGTAGGAAAGGGCTGTTGATGCACACCTTTGACAAGAGTCTCTATCCGAGAGGGCTGGCCGGATTGATCAACGATCATACAGAATGTGCATTAGATGCAGGGACTCAAAATCACGATGTTGCGGCAGCGCTTGAGTCTCTAGATCTGCGCGATGCGTTTGCCCCGCAGGTGATCCACGATGTATTGATGGCGCAGGCCTGCCAATCTGGATTATTGCTGTTGCATAATTTTTTGGATTTGTCGCACACAGTGAGTCAGCAGATTGACACCCCGACAGGCAGTTTCTGGCACGGTATCATGCACCGTCGCGAAGGAGACTATTCCAATGCCAAATACTGGTTCCGGCGAGTTGGCGCACATCCGGTGTTGGAATCGCTGGCGGTCGCAGCCCACCGGGTATGCGACTCGCTATTTCCGGACGAAAAGAACTGGGATCCGTATGCGTATATTGATTGCTGTGAGGCGGCGGTTTGCGGTGCGACTCCCAATGTTCTCGTGCTGGGCCAAGTCGCGAGGATCGAATGGGAATTGCTATTTGATTTTTCCTACCGCCGGGCAGTAGAGACCTAGGGTTAGTAATTCTGGAAAGAGTTATGTCCCAGAAAAAATTGCGACAACACATTGCCTCCGAGGCGGCACGGTTAATGTGCGGGCCGGGACAACCGGGATACGATCAGGCAAAACGGGAGGCGCTGCGCCAGTTCAAAACGGATCGACTGCGGCCCCAGGATTTCCCCACCAATCTGGAGATTCGCGAGGAGATTGTAGCTCTTGTAGAAGTACGCCAAGCGGAACAGTTGCAAGCGATGCGGCGTGAAGCGCTTCGGATGATGCATGTTCTCCACCAGTTTCATCCACGGCTGGTAGGTAGTGTGCTTGGCGGTCCCGTATCGGCCTCGTCCACGATTGAACTGGAGGTTTTTGGGGACGAGGTCGAATCGGTAATCGCAGCCATCGACGGCCATGGAGAGACGCATCCTCTTGGCCCGAGACAAATCAGAAAAAATGACCAGTTGTACAAAGCGGATTGCATCCACCTGCAAAGCGCGTACCCCTTCAGGCTCATGGTGTTTGCGCCCGAATTGTTTGAATCGTCCAGCACGGATCTTCAATGCGAGGGAGTGAATGATTGTGTGAACAGCAAAGAACTGGTAGAGATGCTTGCCGGAACTGAGCGAGACTTTCCCGCTGTTCCCGAACCGCTGCTGGAAAACAAGACCGATCGTTTTGAGATTTACGCCACACTCCTTTGGCCGCTTGAGGAAGTGATGCAGAATTCCCAAAGCCATCCGGAGGGAGACGCGCTCTATCACAGTTTGCAAGTCTATGAGCAGGCACGGGATCAATTCCCTTACGACGAGGAGTTTTTGCTCGCTGCCCTGTTGCACGATGTCGGTAAAGCCATTGATCCGAATGACCCTGTCGCCGCCACCTTGGTGGCCCTTGAAGGATGGATTACCGAGCGGACCACCTGGTTTATCGAACACCAGTTACAGGCCAGCGCTTATCTTGACCACGAACTTGGAATTCGGGCCCGCAAGCGGCTTGAGTCCTCTGCCGACTTTGAACAATTGCTGTCTCTAGTGCAGTGCGATCGTGCGGGGCGGGAGCAGGGTGTTGCGGTGCCGGAGGTTAACGAGGTCATAGTCCAAATCCGTGATTTGGCAGTTTCATTTGATGGTGAAGCAGCAGGGGAGGGTGAGCCGAACGAATGAACGTTCTTCAACTCAGGAAATGCCTTGCTGCTCGTCCGGAGTTGCCGGAAATTTCAGGGATTGTGGTTCGCAATTATGCTGGGCCCGGCGACATTCCTCTCTGGAGCGAACTGCTGGATACGGCATTCACTGCGGCCGAACCACCGGTCCGCCGAATGGGTGGAAGTGACTTTTCTCGGCGCATCGAGGGATCACCCTGGTGGTCTGCGAAGCGAATGTGGTTTGCTGAAACGAAAAACAATTCGCACCCTGTCGGGACCGTCACATTGGGTTTCCGCCAGGGAAAAACGAGAACATCACCGGCAATTTACTGGCTCGCAGTGGTTCCCTCGTGGCGGAGATTGGGCATTGCTCGGCTACTGATGGCACACTTGGAGCAGTCTTGCTGGGACGCGGGCTTTCGACAAGTTGATCTTGAAACCCACCGTGGCTGGCGTGCAGCGAAAAAATTCTATCAAACACTCGGTTATAGAAACACCTTGCGGTCCTCGATGCGGACCTCACCGGACGCAAGCAAGCGGAGTGCTTCGGGATAGGCTTCGCATTCCGCATCGAACACCCGTTTGGCAAGGGACTCAGGCGTGTCATTCTCCTCAACCGGAACAACGCGCTGTAGCAGGATGGGGCCGTGGTCGTACTCGTTATCCACAAAATGGACAGTGCATCCGCTCACCTTGACTCCGTAGGCAAGGACCGCGTGATGAACATGGTGGCCAAAAAATCCCTTTCCGGAAAATGCAGGAATCAATGCCGGATGGATATTAACCACCCGGTTTGTGAAATCGGGTGGGATAAGGACATGTTTGAGAAAACCGCCCATGAGGACGTAATCAACCCCGGCGTTGCGACACGGCGTAAAGATCTGATCGCTAAACTGGTCCGGACTCTGGCGCGCCTTTCGGCAGACGACTTTGGTAGGAATCTGTGCCTCGTCGGCATACGCGAGTCCGCCAGATTTAGGATTGCTCGAAATGACCAATTTGAAATCGATATCCAGTTCCCCCGCAGACTTCTTTTGGAGAAAATTGTGGAGTGTCGTGCCACCACCGGAAATCAAAACAGCCGCATTCATCAGTTGTCCACGGTAAGATAAAGAGTGAAATCGTGATTGCCAACTTGCAAATCGACCCCTTCAGACGATTCGAGGGTTTCAAAAACAAGTTCGCGACTGAGAGTTTCGTTCCGGAGATATTCCATGTTTTCTTCGATGGCCTCAACCAAATCGTCAGATTCCGTAACGATTACCAGCTTGATTCGGTCCGTGAATTCACAGCCAATTTCTTTGCGCCGATCTTGAATGAGTCGCACCAAATCGCGAACCAAGCCTTCCCGGAGTAGTGCGTCTGTGATTTCTGTTGCCAGGACAACGACGCAACGGGTTCCTTCCGCCGCTGCCCAGCCTTCCTTTGCCTGTAGTCGCACCTGAATATCCTCGGAGGTAAACTCGAGCATATCGGTGCCGATTTCCAGACAGACTTTGCCATCCGCCTCAAGCGACGCAAGCAACTTGCCGCCATCGGCCTCTTGTAGCGCCTGTTTGACAGTGGGCATCAGTTTTCCGACACGCGGACCGAGCCGTTTAAAATCGGGCTGCACCTGATAGGTGATATAACGTGCGGCATCTTCGGTGAACTCGACTTCTTTGACATTCAGTTCGGTACGGATCAATTCGGAGTGCGATTCGAGCCACTCGCGATGTGTTTGGTCGGCCAGGATGACTTCAACTTTAGAGAGCGGCTGACGCACTTTTAATTTAGCATCCATTCGTGCGCTGCGGCCGAGCGAGGTAATTTCCCGAATCAACGCCATCTGATCCGACAAGGTTTGATCAATCTGCAAAGGATCCGCTTCGGGATAGTCGCAGAGGTGGACACTCTGCTTGGTGCGATCACCAAAGGGTCCGCTGAGATTTTGCCAGATCGCTTCCGCAAGAAATGGAATGAAGGGCGCCACCAATTTGCTGGTCGTCAGCAAGCACTCGTAGAGTGTCCAATAGGCGTCCGTTTTATCGACGGCAGTTTTGTCACCACTCCAAAAACGATCACGACTGCGACGCACATACCAGTTGCTCAATGCGTCAATAAATGCGGTGAGGTGACCGCACGCGGCATAGTTGTCGTACCGGTCCATGGTTCGGATTACATCGTCAATGGTCTGGTGCAACTCGCTGAGAATCCATCGGTCGAGTTCATTTCGCTGAGAGCCGGGCCTGTAGGAGGGAGCCGCTGCCAGCCGTTTGGAATCGAGTTGATCAGCAGCGTCCGACAAGTTCTCTGAGGGATCAAAGCCATCGATGTTGCTGTAGATAATAAAGAAACTATAAACATTCCAGAGTCGCAACAAAAACTCCGGAATGCTCTCCTTGATTGCCTGTTCACTGTAACGAATGGATGTCCAAGGAGGCTGGTTGGCGAAGAAGTACCAGCGGAGTGCATCCGCACCATAATGATCAAAAATGGTGTTTGGTTCGCGGTAATTCCTCTTGCTTTTGGACATTTTTGCACCGTCTTCGCCAAGCATCAATCCGAGAACAATGCAATTGCGGAAGGGGTGCGGAAATGGATGTGGCTCCCCATTGTTTTCTTCCGTGTCGTCAAAAAGTAACGTGCTGATTGCGAGCAAACTGTAGAACCAGCCGCGGGTTTGATCGATCGCCTCACTGATAAAATCAGCTGGAAACTGCTCCTTAAATTGTTCCTTGCCCTCTTGGGGATAGCCCCACTGCGCAAACGGCATGGCACCCGAGTCGAACCAGCAGTCAATCACTTCGCTCACCCGCTGCATACGTCCGGCAGGATCAAAGGGCGAATCGTATTCGATGGCATCGATATAAGGCTTGTGGACCTTGAGATCTTCCGGGAGTTGCGGGTTGGCCTGCTTGGCTTTTTCCCACACCTCGGTCCCACGCAAGCCAGGTTTTGCAAGCAATTCCTCGTAGCTGCCGATTCCTTCCATCTTTCCAGACTGATCGCATACCCAGATTGGCAGCGGGGTCCCCCAATACCGCTCGCGGGAGAGTGCCCAGTCAACGTTCGACTCCAGGAAATTTCCAAAGCGACCATCTCGAATATGTTCTGGAAGCCAGCCGATACGGCTATTATTTTCGAGCATTTTGTCTTTGAACTGCGTCGTTCGTATGAACCAGCTTTTTCGGGGGTACTGGATCAACGGATCCTCATCGGCCCGCCAGCAGAATGGGTAGTCATGGACATAGTTCTCACGGTGAAAGAGCAATCCCCGATCACGAAGCGATCGTATGATGTCCCGATCGGCATCTTTGACCCATTGTCCTTCGTAATCGGTAGCTTGGCTGTTAAAGGTCCCATTGGGATTGACGGCATTGATCAATGGAGGCCCCGACTCGCCGGAAAATCGGGATTGTTCTGCCGCAAGCACCTCATAGTCCACTTCCCCAAATGCGGGTGCCTGATGAACGACGCCTGTACCGCTATCGGTGGTAACAAAATCGGCTGCCACAATCCGCCACGCGATCGCCTGGCGACCACCCTCACACAGATCGGCCTGACGATCCCCGTCGTGCTTATAGAAATAGTCAAAGGGTGGTACATAGCGCCGCCCGATGAGATCGGCGCCCTGGCATGTTGAAAGAACTTCGAATTTGCATTGACCTTTGGTTGCGATTGTTTCGACGAGAGAAGAGGCCAGAATGAGCGTTGAATCGGTTTCGCAATCGCGGACAAAAGCATATTCCAGATCAGGATGCACTGCAGCAAATTGATTACTTGGTAAAGTCCATGGGGTTGTTGTCCAGACCAGCAGAGACGTGTCGGGCTCATCAACGAGCGGGAAGCGGACATACACACTTGGATCTGAAACTTCGCGATAACCCTGGCCCACTTCACCACTGGAAAGAGCGGTTCCACCCTGCGGCCACCACCAGACGATTTTGTGCCCCCGGTAGAGCAGTCCCCGATCAAAGAGTGTCTTCAGTGCCCACCAGACACTTTCCACATAACGTTGGTGGTAGGTGACGTAGGCATCATCGATATGGATCCAGAACCCGAGTCGCTCCGTAAGACGCTGCCACTCCTGCATGTAGCGCCAGACACTTTCCTGACACTTGTGAATAAAAGGCTCGATACCATAGCGTTCGATTTCTTCCTTAGAGTGGATCCCGAGTTCCTTGCAAACTTCCACCTCCACCGGAAGCCCATGGGTATCCCACCCAGCTTTTCGCTCACAAAATTCGCCGCGCATTGTGCGATAGCGAGGAAAGAGATCCTTGATGGCCCGGGTCAGACAGTGACCGGGATGCGGCATCCCGTTCGCCGTGGGAGGGCCTTCGAAAAAGACAAATCGCTTGGCTCCTGCGCGTTCCTCAAGCGATTTCTCGTAGATCCTATTCTCTTTCCAAAAATGCCCAATATGATTTTCTAGCTTTGGGAAATCGACCGGTCCTTCAACAGGCTCAAACATGGTTCTCCAAGCCGACAACCGGATGGTTGCCGCGGTGGCGGCTGATCGAATGCAACTGCCGGATCATCGCCTCTTCCCGAGGAACTGGGGCTGGGTCATCAACTCCGCTAAACGTCTAGTAGGGCTTATCGCCTTAAGATTTATCGGAGTGGCTCTTTAGTTCTTAAACGCATTGTCGAGATTTTCCTCGGGCTTCTCTTTGTTGGTTTCAAAGGGATCTTTCGTATCGTCAAAGTCTCCGTAGCCATCATCCTCCTCGTCCTCAAAGTCATCATCGAAGTCGTCGTCGAAATCTTCTTCATCAAAGTCATCATCTTTTTCATCTTCTTCAATATCGAGGTCACACCACGTCCCATTTTGTGCTTGAACACATGGTGCAAACTGATTGTTCGTTAATTGACTTTTTGTTGGACCAAAAGATGAAAAAGAATTGAGTATGGTAGTTTGCATCCTGAAATTCCTCTCTAATTTCAAGCCAGCATAGATGTATGTTGTTTCCAACGTCCCAAAAATAAACAACGGATACTCCCTCACAAGCGCCCCTAGGCTAGAGAGCATAACCAAGCCGGGCGGGCTTGCTGGGTCTGTTAAGGCAAAATAAATTACGCCTAAAGGAATAGTTTGAATACCGGTGGCTATTTGTCAAGCAATCTCCTCATCGGCATTATCAATCTCAGGCTCGTTCTGGCCGGACCCCTGCCAATATTGGGGGTAAGAAGGCGAGTTTGAGGCATTTGGCATCCCGCGCCCGACCCGCGAGAGAGATCCGGCAATTTATGGCCCCGCAATGACGGACAGAACGCAAAACGATGCCAGGGAAGCCTCGTTTTCCGAGAGAATCCGACAATTGTCGGAGGGTCGCGCTATTTCATGCATTTTTGCAGATTTTGGGGGTACGAACGGGCAGTCTGTCGGTCGCCGCTCCCATGCCGAAGGAAACAGCCTCAAATCACGGGTTCATTCTAGCAAACAGGACCATGATGCATTGAGTGATCGTCCTTAGGGGACCTCCTCGCCTCGTGCGTCCAACGTACCTCTGGTGGTGCCCTAAGGCGGGACTTTCGCTGTCGGCAGACTCAGGCAAGCGTCTCAAGACGTCCCCGGATTCTCCCTGGGCTGAACATCGGCCGTTGCCGTTTTCCGCTGTGTTGGCGAGATCGGCTCGTCCGCCGGGTGGATTTGAAATTTTTTGCCCCGCACGCTGTCGGTCGCATTTGGCCCATGACCCGGCGATGGATTGCATTTTCTACCCTGAATCCTCGCGGTGATTTTCGAGATTTCCGGACTATCTGGTTCGATTGCCCGCCACTGCTCCAAAATCTCCTGGGCAGCATCGAACTGTTCGAGGGCAGCATACGTAAGGCTGATCCAACGGAGGCAAAGAACATCATAGCACCCGGCGTCGAAGGCGGTTTGCAAGTAGGCTACAGCACCTGCCCAGTTTTCTTCACCTGCCAAACAGGCTCCACGTACTGCATTGGTAAACGCCTCGCGATGGGGCCATTCGGCACTCAGGAGTGCTGCTTGCTCGATTGCTTCTTTCCTTCGACCATGCCGCACGTGCAGATCAATCAATTGGTAGCGTATCCGATCCGACTGTGGTCGTTCGAGCAACGTATTTTCAAGTAAAACAAATGCATCTTCCTGTTTATCTTGCAATTCCAGACTCACACTCAAACAAGTTGTTGCAATATCCACGATGTCGGTCAGATGCCATGTGCCAAAATTGATTTGGCCATGTTGTACCGCTGTTTGATAAGACCTTGCGGCCAGATCAATCCGTTGCTGTTGCTGGAGATAATTGCCCATTGCACAGAGCAACTGTATATCAATAGGAAAATATTTCAGTGCTTCTATGCATAGATTGAGCTGTTGTTCCCTTAGTGCGAAGTTGTTGTCGCAGGAGGCAAGTTCGCCATAATAGGACTCCAGCATCTCAATGGAGCCAGATACAGCATATTGGCGCGCTTGCTGAAAAGATAATCTAGCTTCGTCCCATTCGCCCAACTCAGCGAGTGCTTCAGCTCGCGCCAGAAGCATCTGGGTATCCGTGGCAGCGGCGGGAAGTTTTTTGTCATAGATGCGAATCACTCGCCGTGCCTTTTGCAGTTTCTGCGGGAGTTGCTTTGCCAAATCTGGACGGTGAATCGATAAATCAATAGTCTCACTTTGCAAACCACAGGCAGCCACTGCCAAATCCAGACTTTCACGAACACTGCCAGAAAAATGGAGCCCAGGATGTCTTGGGATGAGACGATGTTGGGCGATTTGGAGGCTGGCAAGACCGCCGGGTGCTGCTGGAGTGTGAATCAGCAGGCGATACGCTTTGCCAGGGTCAGCAGCCCCATCAACAAATACCCGCAAGTCATCGGCCCCTTGTGCGGTAAGCGTTTCTCCCGCATCAAGCCACAATATCCAATCGCCAGTCGTTGTTTGCAGACACCGGTTTGGCGCGGATGAAAAGTCATGATCCCAGGGGACAATTAGAAAATGTGTCGCCAGAGCAGCGACATTGTCACCCCCAGGTCTGCTCGCGTTGGTGTCGGCAACGACAGTCTCGTCGGCAATTTCACGGACACTCTCCAGAGCGGTCATGGCCATCTGCGCATCATCGGCCAAAACCATTGCAATGCTGAGTCGCTTGCGTTGTCCCTCATCTGGATTCATCCGTCGCCTCCTTGCCTGATTGGTTCCGGCATCGATGCCACCAATGTCTTTCCGAAGTGTAGCCCGAAATGGCCTAAGGGAACAGACCGATTACGAGTAGATGCTCAAGCGAGGGCGATGCGGAGCAGCCTGTTTTTGGCTCATGTGAGGGTGCCAGAAATGATGGCACGCCCGGGACAGTTATTGCGATTTTACAGAGCAGAAAGGCTTTCGATCCCGGACATTTCTCGTCTCAGGTGTGGTAGTCGGCATTTAGCCGCACATACTCTTCGGTGAGATCGGTTGTCCAAAAGCGAGTCTGCGCCGAACCTTCCTTGAAGGTCAATTCAATCAACACATCACGATTGTCGCGGATCGATTGCGATATTTCGTCAACGGGAAAGGCAACCGGGCAAGATGCACTGAAGAGCAGATAGCCATTGAGCTTTAGTTCCATCTGGTTTGCATCGAAAGGAACTCCCGCGTATCCGGCCGCAGAAATAATCCTTCCCCAGTTGGGGTCAGCTCCTGCAATGGCTGTTTTGACTAAGGGACTATCAGCGATTGTGCGAGCTATGGTCCGAGCTGCCTGTTCATCGCGGCATCCCCGAACGGCGATGGTGATTAAATGGGTCGCTCCCTCCCCATCTTCTGGAATGCACCGCGCCAACTCAGCACACACAGCATACACCCCATCCCGGAAGGCTGTGAGCATCTCACCATCCGATACCTCTGTGTTCGCTGCTCCATTGGCGAGCAAAAGTACCGAATCGTTGGTACTCATGTGCCCGTCCACATGAATGCAATTGAAAGTCTCGGCAACAACGTTTGCAAGTAGCGATTGTGCCACATCCGGGGCGATCGCTGCATCGGTCATGACGATCCCCAGCATCGTTGCCATCCGTGGCCCGATCATCGCTGCACCCTTTGCCAGACCCGTGATCGTGATGTCCCGGGTAGATTCTGTCGGGACACGGCAACTGGCAAATTTTGGCACGGTATCGGTGGTCATCATGCCCCGGGCAGCCGTCAAGAGCGCCTGTTCGTCACGTTCCAGTTTGTCTGCGGCCTCTGCGATGCCTCTACCCATTACTTCCATGGGTAAAAAAATGCCGATGATCCCGGTCGACATGACAAGTACCTGCTCTGCAGCGAGGCCACAGCTCTCTGCAACAAGCTGACACATCTTCTTGGCATCGCCAAGACCCCGCTCACCCGTACAGGCGTTGGCATTACCGGAATTAATCACTACCGCACGAATGTCACGGCTTGGTGTCCGGGCCTGATCCAATGTAACCGGGGCCGCTCGGACAAGATTCTCGGTATAGACACCACATGCCGTGGCGGCCCGATCGGAAAGGATGATCGTCAGATCTTCTTTTTCGGGATTACTCTTGATTCCACAATGGATGCCGGAGAGTTGAAACCCCTCGGGAACAGACGGTTGTTTCTGGAGAGCAAATGCGTTGGTAGGCATGATCATTGGCAGCGAATGTCGCGGCTGAGATGTTAAAAAGAGGAAGACTAAAGACCCATCGTTTCCGGGTAGCCATACATGAGATTAAAATTTTGCACGGCCGCTCCCGCTGCCCCTTTGATTAAATTGTCCAGGCAACTGATCGTCAGTATTCGGTCGCGCACAATCCGGATTGTGATGTCACAAAAGTTGGTGTCCACCGCATCCTTCGTTGCCGGAAGATGCTCAACGATGCGGACGAAAGGGTGCCCCTGATAGAATTTTCGATATTCAGCAAAAAGGGCCGCTTCATCGACCGTCCCCAGCGGGCGACTGTAGGTTGTTGTCAGAATACCACGGTCCATGGGCACCAGATGGGGAGTAAAAATGACTTGAACCGGCTCTCCCCCGGCCTTCGAAAGGATCAGTTCGATCTCGGGGGTATGGCGGTGGCGCCCAATATTGTAAGCCGATAGGCTTTCGTTGCATTCCGGATAGTGGGTCATCAATTTTGGATTTCTGCCCGCTCCGGAAATACCACTCTTGGAGTCGATGATAATGTCATCCGTTGCGATGATTTTGGCAGAAAGCAAAGGTGCGAGTGCCAGAATTGCCGATGTCGGATAACAGCCAGGGTTTGCCACCAACGCTGCTTGCCGGATGCGGTCACGAAAAAGCTCGGGCAATCCATAAACAACCTCGGGCAGTCGCTCGGGATCAGGATGGTCTTGACCATACCATTCGGAATAGATGGCCGCATCGTCAAGTCGATAGTCTGCAGAAAAGTCAATCATCCGCAGGTCTTTTTCGAGAAATGAACCGGCAAGCGATGCTGTGACGCCGTGTGGAAGACAACTAAAGACGCAGTCGGCCCGCTTGGAAATTTCGTCCGGGAGCAAATGCTCCAGCCCCAAGTCGAGTCGCCTCGCCAGTGAAGGATGGACCGCCGAAATTGGCACGCCTTCTTCCTGCCGACTTGTTGCTGCCGTAATTTCCACCTCGCTGTGGCGCAGTAACAGTTTGATAAGTTCCAGAGCGGTATATCCGGATGCACCGAGAATTGCCACGCGTGTCATGTTGGAGCAGACCGTATCAAAATGAGGACCGAAACAAAAATCACCTCAGTAGGTGAATGTACTGAGAGATCTACGGGCATGATCGTCGCTTTAGCGATTGCAAGGGGAATGGCAACGCATGGCTTAATTATATCGTTGACACCTCACATGTCACCACAGCACGCGACCGATGAGGGGATTGAAAGAACTTGTGCATTTAGAGATTCCGAAGGTACATGATCGCTTGGCTGATCTCGAAAATGGGATCTTGCGCTTCTCGCCGTTCGATCGCAAGGTATCCTCGGTAATCGTATTCCTCGAGTACTCCCAGCAAGGCAGGAAAATCGGCCGATCCTCGACCCAATGCGACTTCGACGCCTCTGCCTCTGGCGATGTCGCGCACCGCGTCACGGACGCGGACATAGAGAATGCCCTCCCCCAACGCGCGAACCGCCTCGGCCGGTGAAAAACCATTGACAATCAGGTTGCCGGGATTCAGTGTCGCACCAACGGAGGCTTGAGGGACAGCCGCAAGGAGTTTGGCTAATGCCGCACCGCTCTCGCTTCCCGTTTCGGCAGCCAGCTGTGCGCCGTGGCGGTCTCCAAAATGGCCCAGGTCACTGAGAACATTTAGAAGAGACTGCCAGCGATCGCCAGCATCGTCAACGCTCTCAGAATCCGGCGGATCGGGAATCTGCCCGATTTGATTCACAACCACAGAGGCGCCAAGCGTGTAGGCCATCTTCATCGCTTCTTTGGTCGCTGCAACGCGGCGATCAAGGTCCTCGAATTGATCGTAACCCCGCCTCGTGGGAAATGCGATGGCGCAGACTTTAAGGTTCAGGTCCTTGAGCATTTTTCGGAATTGACGCAATCCCGTTTGAGATAATGAAGCAGGCCTCAGTTCGGTACGGGCGTCGATTTCAACCGCGTCGACTCCCATTCGGGAAGCTGTCTGCAGTGATTGTTTGAAATTTTGACGAAGGCTAGCAGTCTGAACGCCTATTTTTAAAGTGAGCATGATCTTTTTTCCGTTCCTTCCTTGCTCGGCATTCTAACAATCTTTTCCAATCATCCCAGCGGCGACCAGCAGCAGCCTTGATCCAAAAGCGGATGCGGAGGAACAACGAATCGTTCGATATGTTCCTTAATACTCTTCGAAAGAAACTGATGTACGACCGCTTTCACAGAGCGGCTCCTTGGTCTACGCTGGTGGCTGCCAACCGTTTTCTGCGGGGCTGGGGCTGCCTACGAGAGAGGACCATTGAGCGTGATCCTGGTTGAATCCATTTCTGATCATCTTGAGTCGCTGGCGCCATCGGCACTGGCTGCCGAATGGGACAACGTGGGGTTGCTTGTCGGCTCACGGCAGGCACCCGTTGCGAGGCTGATGACCTGTTTGACGATCACGGCAGAGACGGTGGCCGAAGCCATTGAGCAGCAAGCCGATTTGATTGTCGTACACCACCCCCTCCCCTTCAGACCGCTCAAGCGATTGACTCGCGAGAGCCCAGAAGGGCGTTACTTGCTAGACCTAATTGCAAAGAATATCGCAATTTATAGCGGGCATACGGCGTTCGATTCTGCAGCTTCCGGTATCAACCAACGATTGGCCGAAGGGATTGGTTTGAAAAATATTGAACCCCTCGAGGCGATCGATACCGATGCGCGCCTTGGTGCCGGCCGCTGTGGGTCTCTTGCAGAGGCGACCACCAGTGACGAGCTGGCGACACGCATAAAATCTTTTTTGGAAATAGAGCATCTGCGGCTTGTCGGCTGCACCGAACAAACGCTCAAGCGGGTCGCTGTCGCTTGCGGCAGTGCAGGTTCGTTTTTAGAGGCAGCCCGTGCCAAAGGCTGCGATGCGATCCTGACTGGCGAGACGAGTTTTCATACATGTTTGGCAGCCGAAGCCGATGGTGTGGCGCTGTTTTTAACCGGACATTTCGCGAGCGAGCGTTTTGCAATGCAGCGATTGGCAGAAGATCTGGCAAGTTCATTCAGCGAGCTTGAGGTCTGGGCAAGTCGGAACGAAAAAGATCCTTTACAACTTATATAATCTGCCCATGAAATGTGGCTGAGCGAAACACGGGACGACCATGAAATTTAACAAACATGCATTCATTACGTTTGGCATTCTGGGCGGTCTGGTGCTCGGTTTTGTGATCGGCCAATTGGTGTACAGCTTTGCTGCACCTGAGAACCGCGATTTTACTGCCGGTGTCTTTAAATTTATCGGCACCACATTTTTTATGAATCTGTTGAAGATGGTTCTGGTGCCACTCGTTCTCTCGAGTGTTGTTGTGGGGGTTGCTTCGATCGGGGACCCAGCTTCGTTGGGGAAAATTGGTGGCTATACGCTCCTCTATTATTTCAGCACCATGCTGATTGCCGTGGTCATCGGCATTGCGATCGTAAGCACAATTCGTCCTGGTGAAGGGATAGAGAAAAATGTGATTGCAGAGGGGCAGCAGGCCTACGAATCGGAGGGCGCAAATAAGCGCAAGGCGATTGAAGATCGGGGTGAGGGCGGTTTATGGGGCGCTTTTCAAAACATCACTGAACAGATGATCCCCTCCAACCCGATTGGCGCGGCAGCTGACTTCAAAATATTACCGCTCATCACTTTTGGGATTCTTTTGGGGATCGTACTCACAGTGATTGGGGAGGTGGGCCGACCGCTATTAGCCGTTTTTGATGCAATTTTTGCCGCTATGATGCGGTTGGTCGATTGGATTCTCTGGCTGGCTCCCTTGGGAGTGATGTTTCTGGTCGCCTATACCGTAGCAAATCTGGGAAGTCAGCAGCTTATCGGTCCTTTGGTGCTCTACATGCTAACGGTCCTTCTCGGGTTAGCATTTCATGGATTTGTAGTCCTGCCACTCGTGTTGTGGATCTTTGGGAAAACCAATCCATTTCGTTATGCCAGCCAGATTCGACAGGCACTGATGACTGCGTTCGGCACCGATTCTTCAAGTGCTACGCTGCCGGTCACCATCGAAGAGGCAAAGACATACGGGGGTGTTTCAAAACGGGCAGCGGGCTTTGTTTTGCCGCTTGGAGCGACGATCAATATGGATGGCACCGCCCTTTACGAAGCAGTCGCTGTCGTTTTTCTCTTTCAGTGCTATGGTATCCCCCTCGGTCCGACGGAACTGGCGATCATTGCGTTTACAGCAACGCTTGCCGCGATTGGGGCCGCAGGGATTCCCTCCGCAGGTCTTGTGACGATGGTGATCGTGGTGCAGGCAGTCAATGCGTCACTTGGCAGCGGGACCCCGCACTTGCCGCTGGCGGCTGTCGGTGTCATTCTGGGCGTCGATCGGATTCTTGATATGTGCCGCACCACGGTGAACGTCTGGGGAGATGCTGTCGGTGCGAAGATCATCACGCGGATTGCACCCGACGTGTAGGGCTGCCTCAGAGTTGTATCCCGTGTTGTATCCCGTATCCGAATTTGCGGGCGTCTATTCCCGGATCACATCGTGGATGGTTCCGCCAGTGGGGATCATCGGCAGGACGTGAGCTTGGTAGGGAACCTCAACGTCGAGTACGAAAGGGCCCGGGTATTGGATCATCTCTTCGAGTGCCCCGGTGAGGTCGCCCTTCTTACTGACACTTGCCGCACCACAGCCATACCCCTTGGCGATCGTGACGTAATCGGGATATCGTTTTTCTGCAAACGGACCTTTTCCATCTCCGAGAGCCTCGGCATCGCCGATCGGACCGAGGTACGTGTGGGCCCGATTGCCATCCATAAACCGGTCTTCCCATTGCACCACCATGCCAAGGTGCTGGTTATTGAGTAGTAGGACTTTGACCGGAATTGATTCACAGTAACAGGTTGCCAACTCCTGAATATTCATTTGAAAACTGCCGTCGCCGTCGATATCGACGACCAGCTTTTCGGGGTGCGCTACCTGAGCTCCCATTGCTGCGGGAAGCCCGAATCCCATCGTCCCGAGGCCCGAACTACAGAGCCAGGTCCGTGGCTGCCGAAATTTATAAAATTGAGATGCCCACATCTGATGCTGGCCGACACCGACAGAAATAATCGTTTCACGATCTTGCGTTAGTTTCCAGAGTTCAGTGATTGTATGCTGCTGCAATATTCCCTCAAAGTCGGAGTCGTAATGAAAAGGATCGGCACGCTTCCAGTCCTGACATTGCTCTAGCCAGTCGGAGTGCTCTGTGTGTGGTTCTAGAATCTTATTCAGTTCCTTCAGTGCGTAGCGGGCATCACTGATGATCGGGATATGTACCAGCTTATTTTTGTTCAACTCAGATGCATCGATGTCGATATGGATGATTTTGGCCTGTTTGGCAAATTCCGAGAGTTTTCCCGTAACACGATCATCAAAGCGGACACCAATCGCAAGCACAAGATCGGCCTCGTTGATGGCCCGATTTGCGTAGATGCCCCCGTGCATGCCGATCATGTCAAGCGACAGTGGATCCTCACTGGGTATCGCACCGAGCCCCATAAGGGTCATCGTCACAGGAATCTGTGTTTGCTTCACTAACTGGCGAAGCTCTTCGCTGGCCCCCGAGGCGATGATGCCTCCACCAGCATAGATGATCGGTCTCCGCGACATTTTAATTGCCGCGGCAACCTGACGAATTTGTTCTGGTTGGGCATGGTCCGGTTTTCCAAACCGGTACCCTGGCAAATCCATTGCCGCGTCCCAATCGGGCAGGACTTTTGCAACTTGCACATTTTTTGGAACATCAATGAGTACTGGTCCCGGCCGACCGGTACTGGCGATGTGAAATGCCTCGTTGATCACTCGGGGAATATCTTCGACATTCGTGAGCAGATAATGGTGTTTGGTAATTCCACGGCAGACTTCTACAATCGGAGTCTCCTGGAAAGCATCGCTGCCGATTACGGCGGTTCCTACCTGGCCCGTAATGGCGATGAGGGGGATGCTGTCGAGTTTTGCATCGGCGATGGCGGTGACGAGGTTCGTCGCTCCTGGCCCACTCGTTGCCATGCAGATCCCAACGCGCCCCGTTGAACGGGCATAACCCTGAGCGGCGAATCCTCCACCCTGTTCGTGTCTGGGTAAAATCGTACGCAAAGAATCGCGGTGGCGACGGAGTGCTTGGTGCAAAGGCATGCTCGCACCGCCAGGATAGGCAAAAACGACATCCACATCGTGGCGCAGGAGGCATTGGACAATCGCATCGGCGCCGAGGATGGGCAGGTTCTCCGTTTTTTTCGCACTGGCACTTTCCACTTCCAACTCCTGAATCAGCAACTATTTAAAGACATTATCCACCGGACTCACGCATTTGCCTGCTTGAGGTGGACGGTGTTTGAGGGTGATAGTTTTCATGAGACCAGGATACGCCCTCAGGCGATAGGGATCAAGTTTTTCGGTGCGGGAGCCTCTGTGCGTTCTCTCAGACGACCGCCTCAGGAACGTTTAATGGTCCGGAAGCAGCGGTCGTAGAAACTGGCCGGTATGATTATTTGGCAGGCTGGCAATTTCTTCCGGGGTGCCGGTTGCCATGACCTTTCCCCCCGCTGCCCCTCCTTCAGGCCCAAGATCAATGATCCAGTCCGCCGTTTTGATCACCTCTAGATTGTGCTCGATGACGAGTACGGTATTGCCTTGTTCCACTAAAAGATCGAGGACTGCCAGTAAACGTCGCACGTCGTCAAAATGCAGGCCGGTGGTCGGCTCATCGAGAATATAAAAAGTGTGCGAGGATCCGGTGCGTGCCAGTTCGGTCGCCAATTTAATCCGCTGCGCTTCGCCTCCGGAAAGGGTTGTCGATGGTTGCCCGAGAGTCAGGTACCCGAGTCCCACCTGCTTGAGATACTGGAGTGTCCGTTGGATGGGCGGAAAATTTTCAAAGAAATCAACGGCCGTTTCGATTTGCAGATTCAAGACATCAGCAATCGAAAGATTCCGATACTGTATTTCCAAAGTCTGCCGGTTGAATCGGTTTCCCTGGCAATCGCTACAGGTGACATGCAGGTCGGGAAGAAATGTCATGTCTATTTTACGGTCACCCTGGCCCTGACAGGTTTCGCAGCGGCCCCCTTTAACGTTAAAGCTGAATCGTCCGGCTCCAAACCCCCGTTGCCGGGCATTTTTTGTACCAGCAAACACCTTGCGAATTTCGTCAAAGATTCCGGTATAGGTTGCCGGATTGCTACGTGGGGTTCGACCGATGGGTGATTGATCGATCATAATCAGTTTTTTGATTTCCCGGATTCCGCGAAGTCCCCGGTGGGGTCCCGGTTTCGGACCGCCCCCACCAAGACGCCGCGTTACCGCCCTCGCCAATGTTTCATTAATCAGGGAACTCTTGCCCGAACCACTCACGCCCGTAACGCATATGAGCGTGCCAAGAGGAAAGCAGACATCAACACCCTTGAGATTGTTGGTTTCAGCGCCCAAAAGTTCGAGAGAGCGACTTTTTGTAACCCCGCGGCGCTTTGACGGAATTGGAATTTCCAGACGATGTGCCAAATACTGACCGGTGAGAGAATGGCATTGATCGCGAATATGTCCTGGTGTACCGGTCGCGACGATGGTCCCTCCGTCATCTCCTGCCCCCGGCCCCATGTCGATGAGGAAATCGCTTGCCAGCATCATAGCCTCATCGTGTTCAACGACTAAAACAGAATTCCCCTGTTGTTGTAATTCGCGCAACGCATCAATGAGGCATTGATTGTCACGAGGATGGAGGCCAATGGAGGGCTCATCCAAAATGTAGCAAACCCCAACGAGTCCCGAACCAATACTCGTGGCGAGTCGTACCCGCTGCAATTCACCGCCACTGAGAGAATCCGCAGAACGATCCAGTGTCAGATAGGCAACTCCCACTTTTTCCAAAAATCGTAAACGACTTACAATCGCCTGCAGGATTGGCTCAGCGATTGGTTCGTGTTGCGGATCAAAGTGCACTGTTTCCAGGAACTGGAGGGCTTGGCTTACCGTCAACGCTCCAATTTCATGAATGGCTTTTCCACCGATGTGCACCGATCTTGCTTCTGGCCTCAAGCGGGTTCCCTTGCAGGCAGGGCAGAAGACCTCGTCACGAAAAGCAACCAACTTGCGTTGACGGCGTTCACTCGAAGTTGTTGCCAATTCCTTTTCCAGCATATTCAAGATGCCGATGAAACGTTTGCTATCTCCACGAAGAAAGCGATCGTACGTTGCCGGTTTCATGGAAGCGACAGGCGCCTGCCAATCGAATCGATGGGAAGCAAAAAACGGTTCCAATTCAGCCTGGATCTTTTTTAGCGAGACAGCGCCCAAACCCTTCCAGACGACGACCGCCCCCTCTGCTAACGATAATTGCATGTCCGGAATCAGCAGTTCCGGGTCAAATTCAACACGAATTCCCAAGCCATCACAGTCCGGGCATGCCCCGTAGGGGCTGTTGAAACTAAAGGTTCGAGGTTCGATTTCTTCGTAGCTGATGTGGCAGTGCGGGCACGCATATCGGGCACTAAATATCTGATCCTGCCAATGAGCGTTTTCTGTGCCTGGATTGGGACTGGATTTCGGGCGCCTGCCTGGTGGTGCGGCACGTTTGCTTTCCTCTGATAGATCGGAAAGGTAGCAGAGAATCACAGTCTGATCACCGTATTGGAGGGCTAAGTCGATCGATTCAACAATCCGCGACTCGATGCCCCGCCTAAGAACCACGCGATCGATTACCGCTTCAATATTGTGTGCCTTCCGTGGCGCTAAATCGGGGAAGTTTTCGATGTCATAGATTGTGCCATCGACACGAACGCGCACAAAACCAGCCTTGCGGATGCTTTGAGCAACGTCCTGATGCTTGCCCTTACGACCCCGAACGAGCGGGGCCATGATCATCGCCTTAGTCCCTTCGGACAATCCATACACCGATTCGAGAATTTCTTCTGGTGTCTGTTGTTGGATAGCAGCCCCGCACTCATAACAGTGTGCTTCGCCAAGGCGGGCCATCAACAGGCGGAGATAATCGTGAATCTCAGTAGCAGTAGCGACCGTGCTGCGAGGATTTGGATTCGCTGCTCTCTGATCAATGGCAATCGTCGGCTGTAGTCCCTCCATCAAATCAACGTCGGGACGTTGTATTTGAGTCAGAAATTGCCTCGCATAAACGGAAAGGCTCTCAATATATTGTCTTTGGCTTTCCGCACAGAGGGTATCTCTCGCAAGGGAACTTTTGCCCGAACCACTCGGACCCGTAATCACCACAAACTCATTACGAGGAATATCGAGATCGATGTTCTTGAGGTTGTGAACACGGGCCCCTCGAATGCATATGGTATCGGTGAGACTAAAGGTCGGTTTGCTACCCCGAAGCGTTTGCTCAATGTCCATTTTGGGCATGTAGGCCCTGCCAGCTATTTTGCAAAAAGGGGCAAAATCACCAACCTATCAAAAGGCGAAACACCCTACAAGCGATGCGCGGCCGGTCTTCCTTGCTGCAAATCGGCATTCAAAAGTTGGCCAAGTATGACTCTTGAAACAGAGCATGAACTACCCCGCTCCCGCTTGGCACGGCGAAGCGAGGGGGATATCATCATGGACTCTATTTTCAGTGTTCCTCAGCAGTCAACATTGCGATGCGCCACGTCCTTTCAGCATTGGTCCAGAATGTGCCGGGTGTGCTTGCCCACGTTGCCGGTATGTTGGCTTCTCGCGATTATAATATCGATAGCCTCGCTGTGGGTGAGACTGAGGATTCCACACTATCACGGATGACCTTTGTCGTTGTTGGTGACGAGCGTGTCTTGGATCAAGTCCGCAAGCAGTTGGAGAAAATCGTCACCGTAGTACGCGTTGACGACATTAGCTCGCAGGATTATCTGGAGCGTGACCTGATGCTGGTGAAGGTCGATTCCAAGGCCGGGGAACATCGAAGTAAGATTCGTGAACTTACTGAAATCTTTCGCGGCCGCATTGTCGATGTGGCTCCCGACACACTGATCATCGAAATCTCAGGGAAGGAATGCAAAATCGAGGCCTTTATTGACCTCATCCGCCCATTTGGGATCATGGAACTTGTTCGTACCGGTAGAATTGCAATGGTTCGTGGTGCCTCGCGCGGACAGATTGGTGCGAGTGATGTTTGACGGGCTGCCCCGGTCGTTATCAACCTGGATTCGTCGTTAGAGCCCATGCTTAAGCATGGTAGGTTACGGATAATTTTACAGTTCTTTTTTCCCCGTTCATTGGAAAGAAACAATTCTAGATGCCCGCAACAATCTATTACGATTCGGACGCAGATCTTACGTTACTGGAAGGCAAGACCATTGCCATTTTGGGATATGGCTCTCAGGGGCATGCACACGCACAAAACCTTCGCGACAGTGGTTGCCAGGTTATCGTGTCGACGCGATCGGGAAGTCGCAACTACGATCTGGCAAAAAGTCATGGCTTTGACCCCCTCTCGCTGGAAGAGGCGACCCGCCAAGGCGACATTATCAACATGTTATTGCCCGACGAATCTCAGGGCGATATTTTTGCAGAACATATTTGCGATCATCTTTCCCCGGGCAATATATTGATGTGCTCGCACGGATTTAATATGCACTTCGGTTATGTGAAAACCCCTCCCGGAGTTGCGGCACTTTTAGTAGCGCCTAAAGGTCCGGGACATTTGGTGCGTCGTGAATATGAAGCGGGTGGTGGTGTGCCGTGTCTGATTGCTGTGGGAGATGAGAGTGATGAAGCAACTTTGAAGATCGGCCTAGCCTATGCCAGTGCCATCGGTGGTGGTCGGGCAGGCGTACTCCGGACGACCTTTGCAGAGGAAACGGAAACGGACCTGTTTGGCGAACAGGTGGTGCTCTGTGGCGGCCTGAGCGCGTTGATCAAAGCAGGTTTTGAGACGTTGCTTGATGCAGGATACCAGCCTGAAATGGCCTATTTCGAATGCATGCATGAAGTCAAACTGATTGTCGATTTATTGTATCAGGGTGGCCTCAACTACATGCGATACAGTGTCAGCAATACCGCCGAATATGGTGACTACACCCGCGGGCCGCGAATTATCACGGACCAGACCAAGGCGGAAATGAAAAGCATTCTTGAGGAAATTCGCAGTGGCAAGTTTGCTCAAGAGTGGATTGATGAGAACAGATCGGGTGCTAAGAAATTTAATGAATTCCGGGAGAAGGAGCGAGAGCATCCTGTCGAGGATGTAGGGAAACAGTTGCGTCGACTGATGGCCTGGATTGATGAAAAGGAGGTCTAAGATTTTTGGTTGCTCGACCGAACAATAGGATGATATTGCTTTACCAACAACCTCGAATGGCAGTTGCCAACGTGCAAACTTTCATTAACAAATAGCATGGCCCAACTCTATTTTTATTACTCTGCAATGAATGCCGGTAAGAGTACGAATCTGTTGCAGTCGGCGCACAATTATCGGGAGCGGGGCATGAAGGCGTTGCTCTTTACGCCAGCGCTCGATGATCGCGATGGAGAGGGAAAGATTACCTCGCGGATTGGTGTCAGTGCCGATGCGGTTGCTTTTCGTGGAGAATTTGATTTTTTCAAATATGTGAGTGAAATGCAGCAAAACGAAGTGATTCATTGTGTGCTTATTGATGAGGCTCAATTTCTTACTCCACAGCAGGTCTTAGAATTGACGTTTGTTTGCGATCGACTCCACGTCCCCGTGCTTTGCTATGGTATAAGGACCGATTTTCGTGGCGAACCGTTCAGCGGGAGCAAATACCTTTTGGCCTGGGCGGACAATCTTTTGGAAATTAAAACAATCTGTCGCAGCGGCAAAAAGGCGACCATGAATGCCAGGATGGATGAAACAGGAAATCGTGTGACGGAAGGAGCTCAGGTTGACATCGGCCATCATTATATAGCGATGAGCCGCAAGGAATTTCAACTCGACAAAGTTTCGCCGGTTGCCCAGTCGTTGCCTAAAGAATAAGCGGCCTCGCTCTAGGATCATTAGCCGAGACAGTGTTGGCTATGCCTGTTGATAACCAGTTTGCTCATCAGTGTTATTCGGCCCAGCCTCCAGTAGCCCCGTACGAATTGCTGGCCGTAGGTCCTCAACTCAGGATCGATTCGCCAGAGTATGTGCAGCGGATGGAATCCGCCGGTCGGTCATTGAAGTCGACCGGTGTGGGCGCTATTGTCCTGCTACACGGAACTTTTGTTGGCTACGATCCGATCGGTTTCAATACCATGCTGCTTAGCATGACGCCACCATTGAAGCGATTGGCGTGTCGGCTTACAAAGGCCAGTATCGATCTGGTCGTGAGGGATGTAGGCAATTATTCCAAATCTTTTGTTCGCCGCCTTGCATCGGATCTCCATACGGATCACTCGATTCAAGCGCATCGTTTCATCTGGTCCGGAATCAATAATCATGCCGGAAGAGCAGTAGCGGCAGTGCGGCTGCTAGATTTTTTAGTCGGATTGAAGTTGCCTGCCGGGAAACGGATTCTTCTTTGCGGCCATAGTCATGGTGGAAATGTGCTGGCGCTGTTGACCAATCTACTGGCTGAAAATCGAGGGGGCGTTCCCGAATTTTTAAGAGCGGTTGACGGCTATGCTCATAAAATGGACAAGCGATGGCCTGACATCAAATTACTCTTGCAATCTCCGGAACGACCACTCGAAAAAAATCCGCTTGATCTGGTAACTCTGGGGATGCCGATCCGTTACGGTTTTGAAACAACAGGTTACGAGCATTTAATGCATTTTGTGAACCACCGGCCGCGTCGTCGACTACCAGAATATCGAGTTACCCGCGCGGGATCACCAAGGGCGCTATTTCCATCCCCGCACTGCGATTTTGTACAGCAGTTGGGGGTCGCCGGTTCAAATTTTTCAAACCCACTCGACGGTGCTATGTGGACTGCGGACCGGCGTTTGGCCAAACTGCTCGCTCCCGGTTTTTCCAGCTGGAGCCTGAGTCGTCAGATCCGCAAGGGAATGCTGGTTCCTGAAGAGGGACACACCTTACTGGTCGATTACGAGCAATCCGCATTTCAGTGGTTGCGACATCTATGGGGGCATCTTATCTACACGCGATCACATCGCATGCTGTTCCACATCGAGCAGATTGTGCGATGCTTCTACGCATCGGTGGACTAGGGCGCCGAGCGGGATAGAGCTAGCCTTTCAAGACTGCTATTTTCCCTGGTCGTTATGAGTACCCCATGCTTATTGCCGAGCAGATATCAGCTTCCGGTTTTGCTACTTGCAATAGCGATTGGAACGGCGATTGCTGTCGCAATCGCGGCACCAATCAGCAGGTTGCGAAAGGATACTTGAGGTCCCCAGGTTCGGAGCCCAGCCGGGCCTACCGAAGTGTAGGGTTGGGCAGGTGGGCCTTGTGCGGTCCCCACCAACGGCTGCTGATACTGCACGCGTCGGACACCTGTGTTGGATGGTGTGGCGACATTACACTGTGAAACATTGCATTGGGGACTAGACGGGGTGCTGCACGGTGTGGTCGCTACCGCCGGTTCGCAAACGGTCCGACAGTTCGTAGCACAATTTGGCACGCAACCGATAGGACATGCCTGGCCACTAGCAGCAGGCCTGTTCTGGGAGACGATGATGGCAGCTTGCCCTGCTGTAGGCGGCGAAGTACCCGGTTCCCAAAAGCGACAGGTGGTGGTTCCCGTTTCTCCAGCAATCTGGTGGACACCACCATGGAGGCCCGCAACCTTGAAAACACCATCTGAAGTGGTAGTGGTGCTCGCAATCTTTAGTCCGTCATGGAAAATCGCTACCGAAGACTCTTTAATGGGCTGGCCATGAGGATCGATAAGTTTTCCTTCCAGCAATCCTCCGGACAATAGGCTGATGTCCGAAATGGCAGCCTTTTGTGCCGATTGATTTACGGCTGCATATAAAGGTTGGGCGGATATCATGCCAACTACAGCAGTGATGGTCGCCAGCCACTGAATGGATCGAATGGTTTTCATGGTTCTTTGCCTCTATCCGATTTAGCCGGTCATAATGCGTATCGGACTGAATGTTTAAAATGCACTCTTCCGATGCGCGGCAAAACGTTGTTTTGTTAATTCTCAAGACGCGTGAACTGTTCACGGGACGAATTAACTATCGGACGAAACCCTTCGCCAATCCTAATAAAAAGTACATTCGGAAAATATTTTTTTTAATATCCAGCTACCCTATCTTCTAGAGACTCACAAATAGAGACTCACAAATAGAGACTCACAAAGCCCACATTGGCTGTTTACCAAACATTCCAGGTGTGAAAGGGTAGGCCCGCCCGTTGTTCCTTTGTCAGCATTGCTGGCAACCACTTCGGAGGTACGCCGTCACCGGGCAGTCGTCGACCGGTGTTTTGCCCCTGAGATGTCGCACTAGGTTTGCCGCGATCTTCTAAGAAGCCTGTTCTTTCGGACAGAATTCGATCGGGGGACACGGGATATGTGAGCACAGAGGTCCAACGATATCCCCGCTAACGCGACTGCGGATCTGCATTTCCGCTGGGAGATTCCTGCCGACGGGCAGTTGCTTCGGGAGGCATTTCGAGAACTTTGCGCCAACCAAAAGGAACGTTTGGTGGGGCAAACAGCTGCTTGAGACTTTCAAAGGGATCGTTAATGACGATGTTTGAAAATTCATACGTGGAATAGGTATCTCCGGGATCGTAAATCCTCAAAGCGACAGGGCGGAAATCGGTTCGATTGAGCCTGAGGATGGCCTCGCGGAAATTACCGGCATCCGCCTGGGTTCGCGGAATGGCATCGACCCAGATTTCAGTTTCGGCATACTCTTGGGGTGTGACAATACAGAGAAAATATCGCTGCCTCAAATCGGAGGCTTTGGATCCAAACAGGAACGGCAAAGGTGTGTTGCTGATGGCCTCTCCTTGGAGGTCTTCGGGGATCTTGCGTTCGATAACGCGTTTTGTTTTGTGATCTCGCTGCCAGATCGATGCGCCATCGCAAACCCAATGTTCGCCGTATGTATCTTTTGCGGCTTCATATTCGCCGGTTTCGATATCGAGGTTCATCACCCGTGTGATACGAAAAGTACCCTTATCTGGATTGGCGTACTTCAAATCACCGTTGTTAACAATGAGTGGCACATCCTTGAACTGGGGTAGTTCAAAGGCAGGGTTGTAATTCCACCGCGTAAAATTGCATCGAAAGGTTTCGGTTTTGTCCGTATGGTTCTGCCAATGTATGAGGATTTGATCTAGGTAGGCTTCTTGCTTGGTTGTGAGATGAAATCTTTTTGGAATTCCAGCAGGTACCGCTGAGGATTGCTCGGTTGTCTTTGTGGGAACATCCGTCTTTGTGGGAATATCAGCGGCCGGTTGTTCCTGGGTAAAACCGTGGCCTGCTGAGAGCAAGATGGCGAGAGCCGACAACGCGATGATGGCCTGCTGAGAAACAGCGGCATGGACAGTCGGTGTCTGATGGGGTGAAACAGTCTGTTTGCTTTGTGACAACATCATGGGACATTCCGTAGCCGTTTATGACAGCACGGAGTCACTGCGTGTCGTCTCCGTAAACTGTAGAAGTGGCGGCGAATTCTAACAGGAGGTAAAAGTTTCCTCCAGATCATTTTCGCCGTGCTCCCGCTTTTACCGGGCACTCATTGTGCAACAATATTGCATTTCGCCTAGATTGCCATCTACTTGCAAATATGCGAGCATCGAGCGATGGCTAGCAAACCGATGAAAATTGCTTATCTCACTCCTGGTGCGGGCGGTATGCTCTGTGGCAGTTGCTTGAGCGATAACATGCTTGTGGCGAAGCTACAGCGGTTGGGCCATGAGGCGCACCTCGTACCCCTCTACACGCCGATTGCCACCGATGAGCCGGATGTGAGCACCGGAAAGATTTTTTACGGAGGCGTCAACGTTTACTTGCAGCAGAATATTCCGCTGTTTCGTAAGCTGCCCCGTTCTCTAGATCGTTGGCTCGATCAGCCCCAACTGGTGTCGATGTTGACTCACATCCCCTCCAGGGGCGATGGCGAAAAGTTGGGTGCGTTAACGCTCTCTATGGTTCGTGGCGAAAAAGGCAACCAACGAAAAGAGGTCATGCGCCTTGTGGATTGGCTCGCAAAAGAGGTGAAACCTGATGTAATTAATCTGAGTAACTTGTTAACTGCAGGTTTTGTTCCAGCGCTCAAGCGCGAGTTGGGAGTACCTATTGTTGTGACGCTACAGGGAGACGACGTGTTTATCGATGCACTCTCTCCGGAGTATCGTGGTCGGGTTCTGGATGAAATGCAGATTGTGGCAACAAGAGTCGATAAATATATTGTGCATAGTGACTTCTATGCAAAGAAGATGGCCGAATATTTTCAGATCTCAAGCAACCTGTTTCAAAAGGTGCCATTGGGGATCAACTCGGAAAGTTTCTCATTGCCGATTCATGCGAAGTGCAAGGAGAAGGTGCCTATCATCGGTTATCTGGCCAGAATTTGTCCGGCGAAGGGTCTACATCTTCTCGTAGAGGCTTTTCTGAAGTTGAAAGATATTCCTGCATTCAAAGATGCCAGATTGCACGTTGCCGGATCTCTGAGTTCCGGAGATCGCCCTTATTTCCTAGAGCAGCAACAGCGGATTAAGGTCGCCGGCTGGCTTTCGGATTTCCACTATGCCGGAACGCTGGGCCATGCGCAGAAGGTTGCATTCCTTCATTCACTAGATCTGTTTTCTGTCCCCACAACCTACCAAGAGCCAAAAGGAAGGTTTGTTCTCGAGGCACTGGCCTGTGGCGTTCCGGTAGTCCAGCCAGCCCATGGCGCCTTCCCCGAATTGCTTGGGCGTTTAGGGGGAGGGCGGCTGTTCCGTCCTGAAGATGGCGAAGCACTTGCCAGAGAACTTGCTTCTCTTTTGACCGATCGCACGACCCGGGAAAGACTGGCCCAGCAAGGTCCCCTGGGGGTCGATCAACACGCCCGCGTAGAACATACCGCAATGGCAACACTTGCGGTCTATGAAAGTCTGCGACCCTGCTCTGAAAATTCTTCAAATCGGCCAGATCGCTAATCAGTGAGGTTGCCAGCAGTGCTGCCAAGCCGACAGGATGTTTGTAATTTCAGACGATATACCGGTCTGGCAGCGGAATCCGCTCTCTGCCTATAATCCCGCCCCTTAAATTCTTGTGAAGTCCTTTGGTAACAACATGTTGCCAATGGATGTTTGCCGACACCGGACAAGGAGGTCCGTACGGTGCGAACCGTTTCTGCGCCGCGGAAAGGAATCCGCGCTCAGCCAGCTTGGAGATTTTTGCGCAGAGCGCTGTTGGTTTGTGTTGCGCTGCTGTCTGTTGGGTTTGTTGCCATTTGTGATGGTGATGAACAAGCGAGCTCAGAAGTACCCATTTTGCGACTGAGAGTAGCATGGGGAGGCGGTGAGGCGACAAAGTGGCAGGGCTCCTTTCATGTTCATCGGGGTCGCATCATCGAAAAGCGAAGTCTTGGCATTGAGGATGACGCACCAGGATCGATGTGGCTTGATGGAGGACGTTTGCATGTGCGGCAGAAGACGGCACGGCAGTATGACGGTGTTGATATTGCAATTGTCGCACCTCTCGAGAGTACGTTGGTCGTGGCACTGCATTCTGTCGGATCGGATTCGCCAAAGCAGACCATGGAGATCAAATTATCTGATTTGGTTACAGATCGTTACAGCAGGGAACTCGGTCCGGAAAATCTAGGAAATCGTTTACTGGTACATCGCACTCCGGGCGATCGGTTACGAATCCGCACCCTGACGCGGTCACTGGTCTTTGCACCTGGTGAGCAGCTACAACTCGAACTCAGGCCTCACCTGTTGGGCGCCGTTGAGGGTGACAACATTCAGTTGAAGTCTGAAATTGTTCGTGCCCGCTCTGACGAAATTCTCTCGAGCCAACAACAGGCTTTAACCATGCCAACAAAAGAGGAAGCGAGCGGACCGATTTCCCTGGAATACGCAGTTCCTGAGGAAGAGGGGGTATACGATCTTGTCCTTACGGCAGCCAACCCGCGTAGTGCTTTTTCTTCTTCCATTCCATTCCGAAATCGGCGGGATGTGATCGCCCAGCGCCGCGTCCAGTTTATTGTTTTAAGTAAAACACTGCAGGGGGAAAACAGTTTATTGCCAGTACCTCCCCCGGAGAAATTGGTGATGGAAATTAATCCTTCTAGCCCCTGGTGGAAACGTGTAACGCAAATGTCAGCGCTTCCAGGATTTGGTGGCGGACCTTTGAAAGAGGGCAACGTGACGCTCTGGCAGCATCCGCAGCTAGGGAAATTCCAGCAACTTGCCCCAGCAAAAACGGTTGAAGAGATATCTTGGGTTGCCTACCCTCTTGCAGTTAACGAACCGGGACAAGTTCATATTCTCGAAGTTGAATATCCCACCGATGTTCCGCAAGCAATGGGGATCAGCCTTCTCGAGGCTGATGCTGCCGGTGAGATATTGCCGATCGGGATCGATTCAGGAGTGGTCGTTGATGAACAGAATCAAACACAGAGAACAGACACCGCAAAGCATCGCCTGGTTTTTTGGCCAAAAACAAAAGAGCCGG
>Ga0315338_1001377_pt1 | contig 31100 bp, 31 predicted proteins | sample ASW8metaG_FD_204518 | JGI IMG/M metagenome (GOLD analysis project Ga0315338, IMG submission 204518) | Ammonia-oxidizing marine archaeal communities from Monterey Bay, California, United States - ASW #8 | ecosystem: Environmental > Aquatic > Marine > Coastal | place: USA: California | collected... | reverse complement strand
AAAAAAAACATAGGATGTGTAAATATTGATAAACTAATTAAAATTCCGGAAATAAAAATATGCTTTTCTTGAAAAAAATTTGTGATTTTACCTGAATCTTTATATAGCCTATAAAAATAAAGTCCAAGTATTAAAAATGATAAACCTAATAATTCTGGTCTAACAATCATATAATTCAAAGAAAATGGGCTAATGGATATAAGAACTAAGAATAAACATTTTAACAAAATTAAAAGTTCTTTTTCTTGTATAAATGAATTAATTAATTTAAAAGAACAAAAAATAAGAAATATAAAAATAATTAAAGTAAATATTCTATAAGAATAAAAATCTATTGGAAAATTTATAAATAAAAGAAATTTTAAAAAAAAACCCTGAAATAATGGAAAAACGGGAAATTTTGAAAAGTCATAATATGTATTCAATCCATCTTTATAAGCAAGTTCATTCGTATAAGAAAAAAAAAATGATTGTGTAAAATATAATGCATCATCCACATTTGGTGGAAGTGTATATAAAGTGAAAAAAAAATTTAAAATCCAAATGAAAATTAAGAAAAAAAATATATATTCTAAATTAAAATTATTATTTTTATTCATTCTGACAAATAGTTAATTTCACTAATGTTTAATGTTATAAACAGCTGTATTCTTTATAATAGTTAAGAATAAAAAGAAAGCACATGTTAGTCTAATAAATTATGGATAAAATTACTATTGCAGGTGCAAGAGAACACAATTTAAAAGATTTAAATCTAGAAATCCCAAAAAACAAATTAGTTGTTATAACAGGAGTTTCTGGTTCTGGAAAATCGTCACTAGCATTTGATACAATTTATGCTGAAGGTCAAAGAAGATATGTTGAAAGTTTATCTGCTTACGCAAGACAATTTTTAGAAGTTATGCAAAAACCGGATGTAGATTCAATTGATGGTTTATCCCCTGCAATATCAATAGAACAAAAAACAACATCAAAAAACCCAAGATCAACTGTGGGAACAATAACAGAAATTTATGATTATATGAGATTATTATTTGCAAGAATAGGGATCCCCTATTCGCCTAAAACAGGCAGGCCTATTGAATCTCAAAGTGTATCGCAAATTGTAGATAATATTTTAAAAAAAAAAATTGGAGACAAGTTTAATTTATTAGCACCTTTAATTAAAGGTAGAAAAGGTGAGTATAAAAAAGAAATTTCTGAAATAATAAAAAAAGGATTTCAAAGATTTAAAATAGATGAAAAGATTTATACATCAGAAGATTTGCCAGAGCTTGATAAAAAATTTAAACATAATATAGAAATTGTAATTGATAGAATTCAGATTAATAAAAATATTAAAAACCAATTAACAGATAGTATCGAAACTGCGTTAAATATTTCTAATGGAGTAGTGTATATTGAAAATCATGATACAAAAAAAATAGATATATATTCGACAAAATTTGCCTGCCCTGTTTCAGGTTTTACTATTGAAGAGATTGAGCCTAGATTGTTCTCATTTAATAATCCTTTTGGAGCTTGCCCTGATTGTAATGGTTTAGGTAACAAATCATATTTTGATCCAGATATGGTAATTCCAAATCATAATTTAAGTCTTGCTGAAGGTGCAATTCAACCGTGGAATAAATCATCAAATGATTTTTATCAGCAAACTCTACAGGCTCTTTCAGAAGCCTTTGATTTTAGTATGGAAATACCATTTAAAGATTTAAAAGAAAATATAAAAAAAATTATCCTATATGGGAGTGATAAAAAAAAAATAAGATTTGAATATTCTTCATTTAGAGGAACATATCCAATTGAAAGAACTTTTGAAGGGGTTGTACCAAATTTACAAAGAAAGTGGTTTAAAAATGAAAATGAATATTATCGTGACGAGGTATCAAAATATTTAAGATATGACACTTGTGAAACTTGTAATGGTCATCGATTAAAAAAAGAAGCTCTTTCTGTAAAAATAGATAATTTACATATTGGTGAAGTAAGCATTTTTACTATAGAAAAAGCTATTGAATGGTTTGAAAAATTAGAAAAGAAATTAAACAAAACACAATATGAAATAGCTAGAAGAATTTTAAAAGAAATAAATAATCGTCTTAATTTTCTTAATAATGTTGGTTTAAATTATCTAACTCTTTCAAGAAATTCTAGAACTTTATCTGGAGGTGAAGGACAAAGAATTAGATTGGCTTCACAGATTGGTTCTGGTTTAACAGGAGTTTTGTATGTTTTAGATGAGCCATCAATAGGTTTACATCAAAGAGATAATAAAAGATTATTAAAAACACTAGAAAAATTAAAAATTCTTGGAAATACAATAATTGTTGTTGAACATGATGAAGAGGCAATTAGAGCAGCAGATTATATTATAGATGTAGGTCCAGGAGCTGGTGTTTATGGTGGAAATATTGTTGCAAAAGGAGAATTATCAGAAATTTTGTCATCTACAGAATCTATAACATCGCAATATTTAAACAGATATAGAAATATACCTACTCCGATAAATAGAAGAAAAGGTAAAAAAAATCAATTTTTAATCATGAAAGGTATAAATACTAATAATTTAAAAAACGTTAGTGTAAAAATTCCATTAGGAACATTTACTTCTGTTACCGGTGTTTCTGGAAGTGGAAAATCTAGTTTAATTAATGAATCGTTACTAAAAGCTGTTGGAAAAAAACTAAATTATCAAATTCAAAAACCAGAAAAATATAAATCTTTAGAAGGTTATGAATATTTAGATAAAATAGTCGAAATAAATCAAGCACCGATAGGAAGAACCCCAAGATCAAATCCTGCAACTTATACAGGAGCATTTACACCAATTAGAGAGTGGTTTTCAAATTTACCACAATCAAGAGAAAGAGGTTATAAAGCAGGAAGATTTTCTTTTAATGTTAAAGGTGGAAGATGCGAAACTTGCCAAGGAGATGGGGTAATAAAAATAGAAATGCATTTCTTACCTGATGTTTATGTTAAATGTGACGCATGTAAAGGTAAAAGATATAATAGAGATACTTTAGAAATTAAATTTAAAGATAAAAATATTGCAGATATACTTGATATGACAGTAGACGAATCTTTAGAATTTTTCAAAGCTATACCAAACATTAAAAACAAACTTCATACCTTAAAAAAAGTTGGATTGGGTTATATTAAAATTGGTCAATCAGCTACAACGTTATCTGGCGGTGAGGCTCAAAGAATTAAACTTGCTAAAGAATTGTCAAAAAGATCTACTGGTCAAACTTTGTATTTACTTGATGAACCAACAACCGGTCTTCATTTTGAAGATGTTAAAAAACTTTTAGAAGTTTTACACTCACTTGTTGATAAAGGTAATACTGTAATAGTTATTGAACATAATTTAGAAGTTATTAAAACTTCAGATCATATAATTGATATGGGGCCGGAAGGTGGGGAAAAAGGTGGAAAAATTATTGCGGAAGGTTCTCCCGAGGTTTTATTAGTAAAATTCAAAAACAGCTACACTAGCCAATATTTATATAATGTATTAAGAATAGAAGATAAAATAAAAAGAAAAACTTTACAAAAATAATTTTTTATTCATTATTAATATATTATGAATAATCCACTGGAATCTTTGTCAAAAACTGTATTGATAGGAATTATACTAACAATAATAATGGTGTTATTGATTAACGTGATTTATTAGAATTATGGATTTTTTTGAACCAACATATTTGGCATTCTTTTCACGTTGGCTACATGTTTTAAGTGGGGTGATGTGGATTGGTTTACTTTGGTACTTCAACTTTGTACAAATACCATCTATGCCTAATATACCAGATAATGAAAAACCAGCTATTAGCAAAGTAATTGCTCCAAAAGCATTATTTTGGTTTAGATGGGCAGCTTTGGCAACTATAATTACTGGACTTTCAACAGCTCATTTAAATGGTTATTTGATTAATGCTTTAACGCTCGGATTAATGGATGGTTCTCAAAAACATACTGCAATTGGTATAGGAATGTGGTTAGGTATAATAATGGCATATAATGTTTGGATGATTATATGGCCAAATCAAAAAATTGCACTAGGTTTGGTTTCAGCAAATGATGATATGAAGCCCTCTGCAGCAAGAAAAGCAATGTTATTTTCAAGAACAAATACTGCTTTATCTATACCTATGTTATATGCAATGGTATCAGCTCAAAATCTATACTAATTAACTTGTCTTTTTTCTTGTTTAAGATACGACAAAATTGGAGATGCAACATATAACGAAGAGTAAGTTCCAATTAAAACTCCCCAAATAAGAGCTATTATAAAACTAGAAATTACAATGCCACCGAAAATAAATAATGCTAGTAATGCCATGAGTGTTGTTAAACTAGTCATTAAAGTTCTAGATAACGTTCCATTTAAAGATATATTAATTACTTCATCAAAACTAATTTGTTTATATTTTCTCATCGACTCTCTTATACGATCATAAATTACAACGGTATCATTAATTGAATAACCAGCAATTGTTAAAACTGCTGCAACAGTTGCAAGATTAAACTCGAATTGAAATATTGAAAAAAAACCCAAAGTTAAAATAACATCATGTATCAAAGCAATAATTGCACCAAGCGCAAAATTCCATTGGAATCTTAGCCATATATATATAAGTATTCCAAACAATGAAAAAATAACTGCTATTACTCCTGCTTTTACTAATTCATCTCCAACTTTTGGGCCTACAAATTCACTTCTTCTATATTCTACAGATTTATCATTTAAACTATCTTTTATAATTTGTATTGTTTCGATTTTTTTATTATCACTATTTTTTTTTTCTTGAACTCTAATAACAATATCATTTTTATTACCTATACTTTGTAATTGAATTTCACCTAAATCTAATTTATTCATTTGAATTCTTAAATTATTTAAATCTGGGTTTTCTTTAAATCTAACTTCAATCAAGTTTCCTCCTGTAAAATCAATTCCTAAATTTAAACCTTTAAAAAAAACCGCGCCCAAAGATAATAAAAATAAAATAGATGAAATAAACAAAGTTAACTTCTTTATTTTCATAAACTTAATATCAGTACCACCCTTAAGAATTCTTAAAATTGGCATTTTATAAATTAATCCTTTCTGGGGATTTTTTTCTTAACCAAATAAGTATTAAAATTCTTGTGAACATTATTGCCGTAAACATTGAAGTCAAAATTCCGATTGAAAGAGTAACTGCAAAACCTTTGACTGGGCCAGAACCTAAACCAAATAACATTATTGCTGCGATAAGTGTAGTAATATTTGCGTCAACAATAGTTTTAAAAGCTTCTTTATAACCAATATCAATCGTAGCAATTGGTGAAAGATTATGTTTAATTTCTTCTTTAATTCTTTCAAATATTAGTACATTTGCGTCTACTGCCATTCCAATAGTTAACACTATGCCTGCTATTCCAGGAAGAGTTAATGTTGATTTAATTAATGTCAATATTGCTAACAAAATTAATAAATTAAAAATTAATGCAATATTGGCAAAAATTCCAAAAATTCCATAAATTAAAAACATAAAAATGATAATTAAAAAAAAACCTAAAATAGATGCAAACTTTCCTGATTTAATTGAATCGGCTCCCAAACTTGGTCCTACTGTCCGTTCTTCAATAATATTTAATGGCGCAGGAAGAGCGCCAGCTCTCAAAAGCATGGATAGGTCTGTTGCTTCTTGAAAAGTAAATTGACCAGTTATAATTCCTCTTCCACCTGTAATTGGTTCCCTTATATTTGGAGAACTTATAACTTTTTTATCTAAAATAATAGCTAATCTTTTTCCAATATTATCGGTAGTAATTTTTCCAAATTTCCTTCCTCCTTTATTATTAAATTCAAAAGATACAACCGGAGAACCATTATCAACCGTTGGAAATGCATTTATTAATAAGTCACCAGAAATTGTTTTTTTTTTTTTCACTGCATATAACAAAGGTTTTTCTAATAAATCTACTTCGGTATCCGATTCATAAACATTTATTCCTGGTTTGCTTTTTCCGGATCTTAATTCATCAGACGATATATCGTCATCAATAATTTGAAGTGTTAGTTTTGCAGTTTTACCCAATAACTTTTTTAATCTTTCAGGATCAGTAATCCCGGGGAGTTCTAGTAATATTCTATTTAAACCTTGCCTTTGAATAGTAGGTTCTTTTGTGCCATACTCGTCTACTCTTCTTCTTACAACTTCTATTGATTGTGAAACTGAGGTGTCCTGAATATTTTTAATCTTTTGATTGTTAAAAAAAATCTTTATTAATTTATCGTCTATATATTCAAAAGAAATATCTTGTGAATATTTTGATAAAATTTTTGATAACTCTTCCTTTTTCTTTTCATTTTTAATATTAAAAAATATATTATTATTTTTAATATTAAATCTTGAATAAGGTATTTTGTTTTTTCTTAAAGACAATCGAATGCCATCAGAAAAAGATTCTAAATTTTCTGATACAACAGATTCAGTATCAACTTCAATTAATAAATATGAGCCACCTTGCAAATCCAAACCTAAAATTACTTGCTCTGATGGAATAAAAGATGGAAACTTTTTTAATACATTCTTTGAAAAAAAATTAGGAAGTGAGAAAACAATAGCAAAGACACTAAATAGAATAACTAAGTATAATTGCCATTTTTTAAACTGTACCATTAATTTAATATTATATTCTACTTATTATTCGTATCAGATGATTTATTAATAACGCTTGTTACAGTTGGCTTAGATATAATAATATTTACATTATTAGATAATGCAGCTTCAATTTTTTCTTCATCAATAACACGCAAAACTTTACAATAAACACCTCCCGCAGTAAGTATTTCATCTCCTCTTTTAATTTTACTTATCATTTCTTTATGTTCTTTCATTTTTCTTTGTTGTGGTCTTATCAATAAAAAATAAAAAACAACAAATATTAATATTAGTGGAAGAAAAGAAGCAAAAGTTTCATTCATAATAAATTATGTTAAAAAATATTTTTCTAAATACTATATTTTTTTGAAAAAAATTAAAGATTTAAATCAATTAATGCCAGATACAATAGGTACAAATCTAACTCTCCAATATTTTTTAAAATATAGTTTTTCATTTTTTTTTACTATTTTAGTTATAAAATGTTCGTTACCATAAATTAATGGTAAAATTAAAATACCACTATCAGATAATTGATTTATTATATTTGTAGGCAAATTTTTAGATACTGCAGTAATTATAATTCTTTCAAATGTAAATTTTGCAGGCCATCCTTTCATTCCATCTCCATAATAAAAAACTATATTATTTATTTTGAGATTACTTAATATTTTTTTTGCTTTTTCAAATAACGTTTTATGTCTTTCAATGGTGTAAACTCTTTTAAATAATTTTGATAATATTGCAGCTTGATAACCTGAGCCAGTTCCAATTTCCAATACTTTAAATGATTTATTAGGTTCTAATAATTCTGTCATTTTTGCAACAACTGCAGGTTGGCTTATAGTTTGATTACAATCTATAGGCAATGCATTGTTTTGATAAGCTTTGTAAGATAATTCTTCATCAATAAACTTTTCTCGAGGAATTCTTTCTAAAATAGATAAAACTTGATGATTGGTAACACCAAGTTTACGTAGTTTTAATATTAAATTAATTCTTTTTACATTCCCTTTCAATAAAAATTATAACCTCTCCATATCGTTCATATATTTTCTCAAAACTTTAGGTATATTGACTGAGCCATCAACATTTTGAAAATTTTCTAAAATAGCAATGATAGTTCTACCAATTGCTAAAGCAGAGCCATTTAAAGAATGAGGATATTCTTTTCTTTCGTTATCTTTATATCTAGTATTCATTCTTCTACTTTGAAAATCCCCACAATTAGAAATACTTGAAATTTCCATATAATTTTTTGTACTTGGTATCCATACTTCAAGATCATATGTTTTTTTTGAAGCAAACCCAACCTCGCCAGCACATAATTCACAAACTCTATATGGCAGCTCAAGATCTTGTAAAATTTTTTCTGCTGTATTTAAAAGAAATAAATGTTCTTTCTTAGATTTTTCTGGATTTGTAATTGATACAATTTCTACTTTACCAAATTGATGTTGTCTTTTTAGTCCTCTTGTATCTTTGCCAGCTGCACCTGCTTCTGATCTAAAACAAGGTGAGTAACACGTGTAACGTATTGGTAATTCATTTTTTTTAATTATTTTGTCTCTTACTAAATTAACCAATGTAACTTCGCTTGTTGGAATAAGCCATAAATTTTCTCTTGTTTTAAAAATATCCGAATCAAATTTTGGTAGTTGGCCTGTACCTATTAATGCATTCTCATTTACCAAAATAGGAGAATAAATTTCATTAAATTTTCCAAACTTAATATTACTTTCAATCATAAAAGAGGTTAATGCTCTTTCTAATCTTGCAAGATTATTTTTTAAATAAACAAATCTAGATCCTGATACTTTTGCTGCAGTTTTAAAATCTAAAAGATCTAATTTTTCACCTATATCAACATGATCCTTAATTTTAAAATCAAATTTTTTTATATTACCAACTTTTCTTAATTCCACATTATTATCATCATTCTTTCCATTAGGAACCGTATCATCTAAAAAATTTGGCAATTCCATTAAAAAATTATCAAGATCTGAATTTGTAGAAATTTTATTCCTTTCTAATTTAGTAATATTATCTTTTAATATTTTTACTTTTTGAATTAATTCATTTTTTTTTGATTGGTTACTGGTGTTTGATATTTCCTTAGAAAAATTATTTCTTTGCTTTAATAAATTCTCAAGTTTTACAAAAATTTCTGATCTTGATTTACTCATTTTTATTAATTTATTTGCTAAAGGTTTTAAACCTCTTCTTTTAAAATATTTATCAGCTTCATTCGGGTTTTTAATTATCCATTTGATATCTAACATTTTTTTTTCTAATTAAAATATATTATAACAAAAAATCAATTTTTCTTTTTTTCAAAAAATTTTGATATAAAAATTGAAAATTCATATAAAAAAATAACCGGAATAGCCAAACCTATTTGTGAAATTATATCAGGAGGTGTTATTAACGCTGAAATTAAAAAAATTATAACTATTACAAATCTTCTTTTTTTTTGTAAATCATTGGGTGAGGTTAAGCCTAAAATTGTTAATAAGAAAATTACTGTAGGTAGTTGAAAAGCTAAACCAAAAGCAAAAGCCAGTTTTAACGTTAAAGAAATATATTCATTTATTTTTGGCTCAAGCTCTAGTGTAAATTTATTTTCTAATCCTGATGAGTCAAAAGTAATAAAGAAATCCCATGCTATAGGTATAATAAAATAATAAAGGAACACAAAACCCAGTAAAAACATCAATGGAATTAAAAATAAAAATGGAAAAATAATTTTCTTTTCTTTTTTTAATAATCCAGGAGCAACAAAAGCCCATATTTGATAAATAAAGTAAGGAGATGAAATAATAAATGCAGAAATTAATGCTAATTTTAAATAACTGAAAAATGCTTCAGCTAAACCTGTATAAATAAGTCTTTTATTTTCCTTAAATTCTATAGAGTCTACGAAAGGGTTGATTATAAATGAAAAAATATCTTCTACAAAGTAATAGGAAAATAAAAAAGAAACAGTAAAAAATAAAAAAAAATAAAGGAATCTGTTTCTTAGTTCAATTAGATGATTTGATAAAAAAACTTTTTTATTATTTTTTTTTAAAATCAATTTCTATTTTTTTTTTAATTTTCTTAATTCTTTCTCAATTTTTAGTATTTCTTCGTTTTTTTTTTTAAAATCATCATCATAAATATCTTCTTTGAACTCGTCTGTAATATTTGATATATAATTTTTAATTTTATAAAAAAATTTAGCTATATTTTTTATAAAAAAAGGAAAGTCTTTAGGTTTTATAAATATAAGAAAAACAATAGATATAAGAAGTAATTCAGACCATCCTAAGTTAAACATATTTTTATAATTAAATTATTTCTTTCTTTTTTTTGATCCTTGTTTTATTGAAGAACGAAAGGTTTGCAGACCTTTCCCAAGTTGTTTAATAACAACGGGTAATTTTCCTGCCCCAAAAAGGATTAAAATTATAACTAAGACTAATAATATTTGCCAAAAACTTGGAGCCATATTTTATTCAACCAATTATTTTATTTACATTTAAATATAAAAAAATTTTTTTTACCAATATTAATATAACAAATTTTATTTTTAGGTGGGATAAATTTTCCTAGAACTTTTATGTGTATATGTTTTTGAATAGCACTATTTAAAATATCAAGATGTAAGTAAGAATTTTCACTAATATATTTAACAGCAATTATTTTACTTTTAATTTTGTTAGGATTTTTTTTAGGATTATTTTTAGTTATACTAAAAGCTTCTGATCTAAAAATTATATCAATTTCTTCTTCCTTTATTAATTTAGAATCGACAATTCTTATTGAACCAAATATAGTTTTAGCTATTCTGTTATATACTTTAGATCTTAAAGAAACAGTTTCACTAAAAAATCTAGCAACAAAAGCAGAATTTGGTTTATTGTAAATATTAACAGGGGTGTCAAACTGTACAATTTTACCTTTATTCATAATAGCAATAAAATCACCCATAAACATCGCGTCATCTGGATCGTGAGTTACTATTAATGCAGTTGTAAATGTTTTTTGAAGTAAATGTAATGTTATATCACGAATTTTATTTTTTAATCTTTGATCTAAATTGGCAAAAGGTTCGTCCATCATCAGTAACTTAGGTTTTGTTATTAAAGATCTTGCAATAGCAACAAGTTGTGTTTGTCCACTTGATAATTGATGAGGATAAATATTAGAGAAATGTGGTAAACCAATTTTTTTTAAAATTCCAAAAGTCTCTTTTTGAATATCTTTAAATTTTTTTTTTTTCGATCCAAAAGAAACATTTTTAAAAATATTTAAATGCGGAAATAAATTTGATTCTTGAAAAACTAATCCTATGTTTCTATTCTCTGTAGGGACAGAAAATTGTGATTTTGAAATAAGTTTATTGTCAAAAAAAATTTTCCCCGAATTAAATTTATCTAAACCAGCGATTACTCTTAATAATGATGTTTTTCCGCAACCTGACGGCCCGACAAGACAAACAACTTTATTAGTGGGAATATTAAGATTAATATTGTTTAATATTTTTTTATTATCTTTTATCTGAGATATATTTTGGATTTCTATATTGTTATCTTTTATCACTTTTTAATAATTGATTATTAATTCTTGTCATAAATATTATCCCAATAATGCATAAAACAACAATAATTAATGAAGGTATTGAAGATTCGATAATTCTTTCTTCTGATGCATATTCGTATACCTGTATAGCTAAAGTATTAAAATTAAATGGTCTTAAAATAAGTGTCGCAGATAATTCTTTTACTATTTCGATAAAAATTAAAACTAGAGATAACAATATAGTTAATGACATTAAAGGAATATGAATGTTAAATAGAATTAATATTGGTTTTTTCCCTAAAACTCTAGCTGTATCATCTATATTTTTTGATATTCTATAAAAACCACTTTCAATATTTGTTTGAGATATTGTAAAAAAACGAACAACATAAGCAAAACAAAGAACAAAAATACTCCCAGTAAAAAAAGTACTTATATTTAAATTAAAATTAACTTTAAAAAAATTAACAAAAAAATTATCAAAATATGTAAATGGTATAAGTATACCTATTGCAATTATTGAACCTGGTATTGCATATCCAAGAGATGCGATTTTATTAAAAAATAAATTTATTTTGTTTTTTTTAATCCTAGCTGAATAATTGATTAGCAATGATAAAAAAATTATTGTAAAGGAGGTAATTACTGCAAGAAAAATTGTGTTAAATGTATTAATTATTGTATCTTTTAACAAAAAAACTTCTAAAGATTGAATCGAATTAGATAATAAAAAAATAAATGGTACAAAAAAACCTAAAATTATTGGTAAAAAACAAAAAAAAATTAAAAATGTATTTTTGAATTTACTTGAGGAAATTAAATTATTCTTTTTTTTAAAACTTGCTTTTAAATTAATTTTTTCATTAGAAAAAAACCTCTTTTGTAAAAATAAAATAAAAAAAATAAAAAATAAAAAAAAAATTGATATCTGTGAAGCTAGATTGATATCACCTAAACCAACCCATGTTTTATATATTCCTGTAGTAAAAGTATCTATTCCGTAATATTGGACAGTACCAAAATCATTCAATGACTCTAATATTGATAAAATAACCCCACCTATTATTGGAAAAATTGCTAATGGTAAAAAAACTTTAAAAAAAATACTTAATTGTTTTAAACCAAGAGTTTTACCAATCTCACTATAAGTATGTGAAATTTCAGAAAATGCAGCTCTAGAAATAATATAAACATATGGATAAAGAGTTATAGAAAATATAAATATAACGCCTGGTAGAGATCTTATATTTGGAAAACGAATGTTATTTAGAATTGAAATATTTTCTCTAAAAAAAATCTGTAAATAACTAGAAAAATCAAAAATTTCTGCATATGCTATTGCAGCTATATATGGTGGTATACTTAATGGTAATAGTAAAAAAAAATCGATAATTTTTCTAAAAGGAAAATCGTATGTTGTTATGATCCAAGCGCATATGACGCCAAAAAAGAGTACGAAAATTGATTGGAAGAATATTATACATATAGAGTTGAAAAAATAATCCCATATTTCAATATTAAATACAATATTCCATTCGGTGTTATAGTTTAAAACAACATTAAAAATTAATGAAAAAATAGGAAAAGACAAAAAAAAAGTAATAAACAAAGGAAAGAAAAACCATGGATTAAAAGATTTATGAATAAAAAAATCTTTAATTAAATTCAATTTTAACCCCTTTTGTTTTCAATGCCTAGATGGTTGATTTCATTTATAGTCGGAAGTTCTTTTAAATCTGTAAGATTAAAATGTTCAAGAAACTTATCAGTGGTACCCCACGTTAGAGGTTTGCCAGGTGTTTTTCTTCTACCTTTTAATTCTACCCAACCTCTTTCTATTAAAATATCTAAAGTTCCTTGACTTATATTTCTTGCTCTTACTTTTTCTATTTCACCTTTCGTTACTGGTTGGTAATAAGCAATGATAGCAAGAGTTTCTACTCCAGCTTTAGAAAGTTTTCGTTTTAAATTTTTTTCTATTTTAAGATAATTAGTCATATTAGGAGCGGTTCTAAAACCCCATTTGTTTTTAACATTGTAAATATTGATACCACGGGTTGCGTATACATCTTTTAATTCTTTAAGAAGTTTCTTTACATTTAAATTTTTAGGAATATTTTTAATTAAATCATTCTCATCAACTAAGTCAGAATTTGCAAATAAAATTGCCTCGATAATTTTTAAACAATTTTTTGTATCATTTATCATTTCTTAACTGCTTTTTTTTTCATATAAATTGGTGCAAAAGGCGCATGTTGTCTTACATTAATAACGCCTTGCTTAACTAATTCTAAAGATGCAGTAAAATGAGATGCTGTGTATGACTTTCTAATAAAAGTATCGGTTTCTTTAATTTTCAAAATATTATCTAATGGTATCCATTCGTCATTTTTTAATTCAAAAAATTTTTTTATATTTTTTATAGCATCTTCAACAGTACAAATTTTTTTTAAATTTAATTTAAAATTTTTAATTTTTTTTCTAGTATCTACATCAACGATATTTTTTAATAAATCATATAATGTGCAATCGAAAGTATATTTTGTTTCTATTAAAGTATTTTTTTCCAATCCATTTTTAAAAAAATCTTTATTTAATTGTGGTCGTGATAAAATTTTAATGCCGGCTTTTCTCATTTCATCTAATTTAATTAATTGTTCTCGTAAATTTTCAGCAAATATACTTGCTGGTATTTCCTCGTTCTTTGTTTCTGGTAATAGCAATCTAGACTTTAAGTAAGTTAACCATGAAGCAATAACAAGAAAATCAGCAACTAATGTTAAATTAGAAGTTTTAATTTTATTTTTAACATAATTAGAATATTGATCAGCTAGTTCTAAAATAGAAATATGTTTTAAATCAACTTCTTGTTTTTTTGCTAAATCTAGTAATAATTCTATTGGGCCTTCATAGCCATCAATATTTAATACAAAATCATTCATTTCAACATTATTAGACTATATATTTTGAATATATATTGATTTAATTATAAGAATTAATAATTACTTTTTCTATATTATAAAATCTATAATTTTATTTAGTAAAACTAACTTAAATCAATCAATTTACTTAATTTTTTTAATGTTTTATTTTTAATCAAAGGAATCGATGTATAAATATCCATCATTTCTTTTGTATTAGCATTGCAATGTAAAATTATTTCACATCCAGATTGCAATATTGTATTTATTTTATTTCTTATTGATCCTTTTAATGCTTTCATATTTATGTCATCAGAAATTAACAGTCCGTTAAAACCAATTTTTTTTCTTATTATTTTTTCAATAATTTTTTTAGAACAACATGCGATTGTTTTATCAATTTTTTTATAAATAATATGAGCAACCATTGCAGCAGATTCTTTGTTTAATTTCTTAAATGGCAAAAAATCTTTATTATTCAATGATAATAAATCCAAATCTACATTTGGTGTTGTTTTGTGACTATCTTTACTTGAAGAACCGTGACCGGGAATATGTTTAATAATAGGAATAATTCCTTTTTTTTTATGGCCAATACAAAAAGATTTTCCCAACTCGCTAACAATAACTGGATTTGATGAAAAAGATCTATCACCTATTACATTATTTGTAAAATCATATTTAACATCTAATACCGGAGCACAATTCATATTAATTCCAAGTCTTTTTAGATCTTTTGCAATTTTCATTGAATTTTTTAATACAAGTTTTTTTGCTAAAGATAAATTTTTTTCCGCTTTTGTTCCAAAAAACTCTGCAGGGGGATATAAGTCCCAATTAGGTTTTTTTAATCTTGCAACACGACCTCCTTCTTGGTCAATCATTATTATAGTATATGTGTGAGATGTGGTTTTTTTTAAATCATTAATTAGTAATTTAGTTTGATTAAAAGATTTACAATTTCTTTCAAAAAGTATGAAACCTAAAGGATTAGATTTTTGAAAAAATTTTTTTTCATTTTTATTAAGTTTATAACTTTTTACTCCAAAAATAACTGGGATTGGTTTTTTTAAAAAATTGTTTTTAACATTCATCATTTAGGGTACATGAATCTTTTAATGGATTATCAAACTCTTCAGGTGGTGGTACAATCTTGTAAGGTTTGTTATCTGCTTCGATTACTGGAATGGTAGATTGATTATAATTAAATTTGTATTTTTCAAGATTTATATAGTGTTTTATAAGAAAAAAAAAACTAACAAGTACTATAATTATTAATAAAAGTTTAATAAAATTCATTTTTTTATCTCATCTCTTCTAATGGCTTCACTCCTAATAAATTTAAACCGTTATTAAGTATAATTTTTACCGCATAAATTAAACCTAGTCTTGAAAGAGTTAAATCTTTATTTTTATCAATTATAAATCTCTTACTTGAATCCTTTTTTCCATAATTCCAAAAACTATGAAATTTAGATGCCAGTGATTGTAGAAAAAAAGTTATTCTATGAGGTTCGTGATGACAGACAGCATCCTCTATAACTTTTGGCCATTTTACAATTTCTTTTATTAATGAAATCTCGTTTTTATCATTAATATTTTTTAAGTTTTTTGTTTTTATTTTTTCTAAAGTAATTTCACTGGGGTTGAAATAATTCTTTGCTTCTCTTAATACCGAACAACACCTTGCATGAGCATACTGTACATAAAATACTGGGTTGTCATTACTTTCATCTGTTATTTTTTGTAAATCAAAATCGATATCTTCATTATTTTTTCTTAATAACATTATAAATCTTGTAACATCTTTACCTACATTTTTTAACACTCTTCTCAAAGAAATGAATTTTCCTTCTCTTTTCGACATTTTTAAAATTTCTTTGTTGTCAATAATTTTTACAAGTTGACATATTTTAACAATTAAATTCGCTTTATTTTTTGTTATTTCCTTAACAGCGCTAGAAAGTCTTTTAATATATCCGCCATGGTCAGCGCCCCATACATTGATCATAAAATCAAAACCTCTTTTATATTTATCTAGATGATAAGCTATATCTTTTGCAAAATAGGTATAATCACCATTAGATTTTTGTAATGCCCTATCAACATCGTCGCCATATTTAGTAGATTTAAATAAAAACTGTTCTCTTGGTTCCCATTCATCTAAATCTTTGCCTTTTGGTTTCTCTGGAGTTCCTTTATATACTAATTTATTTTTTTTTAATTCGTTTATACAGATTGATATTTTGTTTTTTTTTACCAAATCATTTTCCGAATAAAATAAATCAAATTTTATGCCAAGTAAATTTAAGTCTTCCTTTATAAAATCTACAATCCATTTAAGAGAAAAGTTTCTAATATAAATATTATTTTTTTTGTTACTTTCTAATAATTTAGAACCGTGTTTTTTTTTTAAGTCTTTAGCAAGATCTATTAAATATTCTCCAGGATATAAATTGTCATCAATCGTGTTTTTGTTTTTATTGAATAATTCATTGTATCTATAAATTACAGAATTTGTTAATTTGTCAATTTGAGAACCAGTGTCGTTAATATAATATTCTTTATAAACTTTATAACCAAGTTTCTTCATAATGTTAGACAAAACATCGCCGTAAACTGCTCCTCTACAATGGCCTATATGTAAAGGACCAGTTGGGTTTGCTGATACAAATTCAATAATTACTTTTTTTGATTTTCCAATATTACTCTCACCGTATTTATTATCTTTTAATAAAACTTTTTTAAGTTCATTTAACCAAAAATCTTTTTTGAGAGAAAAATTTATAAATCCATGACCTTCAACCTTAGTCTCTTCTATGTAAGTAATTTTCTTTAACTCTTTTATAAGAATATCGGCAAAATTTTTAGGGTTGGTTTTAAAAAGTTTAGATAATGTAAAAGCAGCATTTGTAGATACATCTCCAAATTTATCTTTGGGAGGTTCACTAACTTGAAACATATTATATATTTCTTTTGTATAATTTTTTTTAAAAATATTCTTTTTAAGTATTATATTAATATCTTCCTTTAATACATTGTAAAAACTCATTTTTTTATATTTTATTACAAATTTTTAATATATATCTATCAGTCATTCCTGAAATATAATCTACAATCATCTGTTTTTTATCTACTTTAATATTTTTATAAGTTTCATTAATCCATTTTGATGGAATGGTTATTTTATTAGTAATGTAAAGTTGGTATAAATTTTCTATTATTTTTTTATATTTTTTTGTCTTCTTGCTGACTGTTTTATGATTATACATTTTCTTATTTAAAAATAATCTTATTTCCAAAATATTTCTTTTCATTTTATTAGAAAAAGAAGCGATATTAAAACCTGCATTTCTAATATCATTCACTTCTCTTGGTTTAATTTTATTTAAATTTTTTTCTGTTTCTTTAATTAAATCAACAACCATTTTATTTATTAAATTTCTTACTAATTCTTTCTTAAACCTGTCACTATTAGACTCTGATCCGTATTCTTTAATAATTTCTTTATAAAAATTTAACTTATTTAAATCTATAGAATTGAATAATCCTGCTCTAAAACCATCATCTAAATCATGATTCATATAAGCAATATCATCTGATATAGAGGTAATTTGAGCTTCCAAAGATGGAAATGTTTTTAATTCTAAATCCATAATATTTTTATTAAAGGAAAATAAAGTACTATTTTTATTTATACTTTGTAAAGGCCCGTTATGTTTAGCGATACCTTCTAATGTTTCCCAAGTTAAATTAAGGCCATCAAATGGTAAATATACTTTTTCTAAAAATGTTACAATTCTAAAAGACTGGTCGTTATGATTAAAATAAGAACCCGAAGCTTTAATTAATGCATCCTCACCGGCGTGACCGAAAGGAGTGTGTCCTAAATCATGAGCTAATGCTATAGCTTCTGTTAAATCTTCATTTAATTTAAAATATCTACTTATGGATCTAGCTATTTGTGACACTTCTAAGGTGTGAGTTAATCTTGTTCTAAAATGATCGCCTTCATGATTAACAAAAACCTGGGTTTTGTATTTTAGTCTTCTAAACGCAGTAGAATGTATAATTCTGCCCACATCTCTTTGATAATCATTTCTAAATTTATCCTTTGTAGTTTTATATACCCTGCCCCTTGTTTTATCAGGACTAACACAAAAATTAGAAGCCTTTAACATGTTTAATTTTTAAAAAAATATACTATTTTAATAATAACTTGAATAAAATAAGATTATTAGATTATTATTTTAAAAATTATGAATAATTTATTAGTAACAAACAACGCGGCCAAAAAAATTATTGAACTTTCTAAAAAGAAAGAAAAGAAAATGTTAAGAATTTCTGTCACCGGTGGTGGATGTCAGGGGTTCCAGTATAATTTAGATATGGAAGATAAATCTAAAAAAAAAGATATTATTATTAAAAAAAATAACGCTTTGGTAATAATTGATCAAAATTCTTTAAATTTAATTAAAGGTTCAGAAATAGATTTTGTTGAAGATTTAATTGGCTCGCGTTTTAAAATTAATAATCCAAAAGCTACATCTTCCTGTGGCTGTGGTACTTCATTCTCATTGTAATTAAAAAATGGCTAACATCAGAATCGCTTCATGGAATGTAAATTCTATAAGAGCCAGATATGATGTATTATCTAAATGGCTGAAAAAAAAACAATACGAAATTATTTTTGTTCAAGAAACAAAAGTTCAAGATCATGAATTTCCAATAGAAGACATTAAAAATATTGGTTATGAAGCAATTTTTTTAGGCCAAAAATCCTATAATGGTGTTGCTATTCTCTCCAAAGAAAAAATTAATATTGTGAATAAAAATCTGCCAGGAGATAAAAGTGATGTTCAAGCAAGGTTTATTACGTCAAAAATAAAAGATGTGGAATTAATTTGCATTTATTTACCAAATGGAAATCCCATAGATACAGATAAATTTCCATACAAACTGAAATGGATGGACAGATTAACTGATTACATAAAAAAAAATCTGAATGAAAATAAAAAATTTATTTTAGCTGGTGATTTTAATGTTATTCCAAAAGAAATTGATGTTCATAATCCTGAATCCTGGACTAATGATGCGTTGTTTCATGAAGATACTTTAAAAAAATTCTGGTCCATGATGAATTTAGGATTAACCGATGCCTATAGAGCAATTAATGGAGATAAAGTAGAATATACTTTCTTTGATTATAAAAGAAAAACTAACTTTGAAAATAATAAAGGACTTAGAATTGATCACTTTCTTCTTCCCCCTTCCATGGTAGATAAATTAGATAGATGTTATATTGATAGCAAGTTAAGAGGTTGGGAAAAACCGTCTGACCATGTTCCGATAGTTTGTGAATTTAATTTATAATGGATGAAAAAGAAATAAGAAAATTGACTAATTAATTAAAAGAAATGCCTGATAATTCTCTTTATCAAAAATTTTTAAATTGTATAGAAGCTATATCAGATGATAAATCTTATAAAGAAGAAGCACGTACTCATATAAAGTTTATTAAAGAAGAATGGAAAAGAAGATGGGATGATTTTATGGATGGTAAATATAAACCATCTCGGCCAGATATTGGATTATTATAAACATTAGGTTATTCAGTTGGAAAAACTAAGGGGGTTATTGAAAAAGTAAGATATGAAATTCTAGATTTTATTTATAACACTGATCAACTTCCATTTGTACAATCACCTATGTATATGGCTAAATGGGGCGGGCAAAGAAGTTGGAAGCGATACCAAATGATGACTGAGTCTTTAAGAAGTTTTATTCGTGATAAAGAAAGATATAGAGATCCCAGCATGAATGATGCAATAGATGATTGGCAAAATGATCTTGATTGGTTTAGAGAAAAATACAAGATAAGCCAAAATTCTAATTTTTATATTTCTGAAAAAGTATGCGTTTCTGTTTTTGCTCCAGGATGAGTTACCGCACCTTTATAGGCATCGCCAACATTTTTTGCGTATCTCCAAAGAGATCCAGATTGGAAATAATTCTTTCTAGCTTTCCATTTCTTTTTTCGTTTAGCAAGTTCCTTTTTATTGACTAATAAATTTATTGTTCCTTTATTAGCATCTAAATGAATCTTGTCTCCGTTTTTTATAAGAGCGATAGGGCCACCTACTGCTGCTTCTGGTCCAACATGACCTACACAAAAACCCCTGGTAGCACCTGAGAATCTCCCATCGGTTATTAATGCGACTTTATCTCCCATACCTTGGCCATATATTGCAGCAGTTGTAGATAGCATTTCTCTCATACCAGGACCACCTCGAGGTCCTTCATAGCGTATAACAAAAACATCGCCTGCTTTATATTTTTTCTTTTGTACTGCTTTAAAAGCATCTTCTTCACAATCAAAACATCTGGCTTTTCCAATAAATTCTAAATTTTCCATTCCAGCGATTTTTACAACTGCACCTTGTGATGCAAGTGATCCTTTTAAAACTACCAAGCCACTATTTTTACTAATTGGATTTTTTGTTTCTTGAACTACATCCTGGTTTTTTGGAAATTTTTCACTTTTTAAATTCTGCGCTATTGTTTTTCCTGTAACAGTTAAACAATTTTTATGTAAATACCCACCATCAAGCAATGCTTTCATTAAAACAGGGACTCCCCCTACATCATATAAATCCTTAGCAACATATTTTCCGCTGGGTTTCATATTTGCTATATAAGGTGTCGTTTTAAAAACTTTCATCATATCAAACAAATCAAAATCAATTCCAGCCTCATGTGCTATAGCTGGTAAATGCAGGGCTGCATTTGTTGATCCACCTGATGCAGCAACAACACGTGTTGCGTTTTCTAAAGATTTTCTAGTAATAATATCTCTTGGTTTAGGGCCATTTTTAATTAGCTGCATAATTGTTTTACCAGCTTGCTTTGCTGTTTTTTCTCTTTCTTTAAAAGTTGCAGGTATTGCCGATGTTCCAGGTAGAGCAAGTCCTATTGCTTCTGCAACACATGCCATTGTATTTGCAGTAAATTGTCCTCCGCATGAGCCTGCTGATGGGCATGCAACTTTTTCCAGTGCATATAAATCTTCTTTTTTTATTTTACCCGATGCGTATTCGCCAACAGCTTCAAACAAATCTTGAACAGTTACTTGTTTTCCTTTAAATTTTCCGGGCAAGATTGATCCACCATACATAAAAATTGACGGCAAGTTCAATCTGGCCATTACCATCATAAGTCCTGGTAAAGACTTATCACATCCTGCTACACCAACAATAGCATCATAACAATGCCCTCTAACGGTTAGCTCGACTGAATCTGCTATCACTTCCCTACTCACTAATGAAGATTTCATTCCAGGATGTCCCATAGCTATTCCATCAGTGACTGTTATTGTCGTAAATTCTCTTGGAGTACCACCAGCTTCTGTAACTCCTTTTTTTACAAATTTTGTCTGACCCATTAATGATATATTGCAGGGTGCTGCTTCGTTCCATGTTGATACAACGCCAACAAACGGTCTATTTATTTCTTTTTCTTTCAAACCCATTGCGTAGTAATATGATCTATGCGGAGCTCTTTCCGGCCCTTTAGAAACCAATCTGCTAACTAAATTATTTTTTTTGTATTTTTTTTTCATTTAATCTGTTGAAATATTTTTTTTAGCTTCTTCTAATTTTGTTAATGTATTTTTATAATTCATAAAATTTTCTTTTTGTTTTTTTACAACTTCATCAGGTGCGTTTTTAATAAAATCACTATTTTTTAACATTTTATTTATTTTGTTAATTTCAATTCTTATTTGTTCCATTTGGTCTGTTATTCTTTTTTCTTCATCTTTCAAATCAATTATATCTGAAACATCAAGAAAAAATGTTGTCTTATCATAAACAAACTGAAGAATGTTTTTACTTTTTGCTTCTTTTATTTCTGCTCTTGCTAATCTTTGTAAAAAAGAACTGTATTTGTTTAAAACATTTTCCTTCTCTTTTTCTAAATCTTTAAATGATAAATTAAGTATAGCCTTTGCTGGTATTCTTACACTTGTTCTAACAGTTCTAATTTGAGAAATTAATTCTACTATCCAGTCAATTTCTTTTTTTGCATCGTCAGACTTTTTTAAATTTTTAAAATCGGGCCATTTATATTCAATTTCTTTATCATGAATTTGTGATCTAAGTTCTCTCGATAAAAAAGGCATAAATGGATAAAGTAAAATTAAAATGTTGTCCAACGTCCAAATTATTGTGCATTTTGTTTCTTCAATTAATTTTTTATCATTTCCTTGTAGTATTGGTTTTGTAAATTCTAAATACCAATCACAAAAAGTTCCCCAAATAAATTGGTATAAATTAGAAGATGCTTCATTAAATTTATATTTTTCTATTTCTTCAGTTACACTATCTTTTAATACAATTATTGAGTGAACGATCCATTTATTAACAACATTATTTATTTTTTTTGGATCAAAAGAGCTATTTATTTTACAATCGTTTAACAATATATACCTGCTTGCATTCCATATTTTTGTAGAAAAATTTCTTGAAGACTCAACTTGTTGGGTACTTAATTTAATATCGCGACCAGGTGATGCTAAAGAAGATAAGGTAAATCTTAAAGCATCAGACCCGTACTTGTTTGTCAATTCTAATGGATCAATTACATTTCCCTTTGATTTGGACATTTTTTGTCCTTTTTCATCTCTTATTAAAGCATGAATATATACTTCTTTAAAAGGTGGTTTTTTTGTAAAAAATAAACCCATCATTATCATTCTTGCTACCCAAAAGAAAATAATATCAAATCCGGTAATTAATAAATTTGTTGGGTAGTATTTTTTAAATTCTTTAGTTTGTTCTAGCCAACCTAAAGTTGAGAAAGGCCAAAGAGATGAGGAAAACCACGTATCTAAAACATCTTGGTCTTGGACTAGGTCTACTTTTTTTTTATAAAATTTTTCTGCTTTATTTAATGCATCTTTTTCATCCATAGCAGCAAATGGTTTTTTGTCAGGTCCGTACCAAATTGGAATTTTATGACCCCACCAAATTTGCCTTGAAATACACCATGGCTGAATATTTTCCAACCAATCAAAATATGTTTTTTCCCATGTTTGCGGAAGAAAAGAGATTTTTTTTTCTTTAACAACTTTTATGGCTTCTTTTGATAATTTTTTTGCATCTACAAACCATTGATCGGTTAAAAAAGGTTCTAGTATTTCACCAGATCTATCTCCAAAAGAAATAGTGTATTCATATTTTTCCTTCTTTTCTAATAATCCTTTTGCTTCTAAATTTTCTAAAATTTTTTCTCTAGCCTTCAATCTATCAAGCCCTTGATATGGTTTAGGAACTGACTCATTAAGTTTGCCTTCTTTATCAAAAATACTGATTAAGTTAAGTTTGTGTCTTAATCCAACTTCAAAATCATTAAAATCATGCGCTGGTGTAATTTTTACTGCACCGCTTCCTTTTTCAGGGTCCGCATGTTCATCTAAAACTAATGGTATTTTTTTATCAACTATTGGTAATATAGCCATATCACCATGAAATTTTTTAAATCTTTTATCATTTGGATGTACTGCTACTCCCGTATCTCCAAGCATAGTCTCTGGTCTTGTTGTAGCAATTGTAATAAAAGAATTCTTATTTTTTTTTAATGGATACTTTATAAAATACAAATATCCGTTTACATTTTTATTCTCAACTTCTAGATCAGATACTGCAGTTTGCAATTTAATGTCCCAATTAATTAATCTTTTTTCCCTAAAAATCATTTTTTTTTCAAACAAATTTATAAAAACTTCTCTTACAGTCTTTGAAAGATCTTCATCCATTGTAAATCTTTCCCTTGACCAGTCTGCGGAAACGCCTAATTGTCGCATTTGAGAAATAATCTTATTTCCAAATTTATTTTTCCATTCCCAAACTTTTTTAATAAAATTTTCTTTTCCTAAGCTGTGTCTATTTTGATTATTTTTATTTAATTCATTTTCAACAACTATTTGAGTTGCGATTCCAGCATGATCAGTTCCGGGTTGCCAAAGTACATTAAAATTATTTAATCTTTTATACCTAACAACAATATCTTGTAGTGTGAAATTTAATGCATGTCCCATATGTAGAACTCCTGTTACATTTGGCGGAGGCATCATAATACAAAAACTTTCTCTTTCTGAGTTTATATCTGAATTGAAAATACCAAGTTTTTCTTCTATCTCGTAATTTTTACTATCTATTTTTTTTGGATCAAAAGTTTTATCCAACATTTTATTTTAATTGAAATAATTTAGGTAATTATAAACTAAATGTATAAATCTTTTAAAGATAATTCACCGATATCTGCTTTTAGTTGAAGAGCGGAAATTATATAATTTTTTGTTGCATTAATTTTATTAAATTCTGCATCAATTAAATCTTCTTTTGATTGTAAAAGATCAATGTAAGATTTCATACCTAGTTTTGCTTCTTGTTCTATTCCTTCTAATATTAACTTTCTAGCTTCAATATTTATACTAGCTGCCTTAAGCAAAGTTTCGGAGGTTTGGAAATTTGTCCATGATCTAGTAACTTCCTGCGTAATCTCATTTTTTTTATTTTCTAATTCGTATCTTACTTTTTTAGCAATAATTTTTGCTTGTTTAATTTTAGAAGAATTTTTTCCTCCATTAAAAAGTGGAACAGAAATTTCAGCAGTAATTTCTGTGGAGTTTGAGTAACTGCCTTTTGATGAATTGTCATCAGTTGATTTATACTCGGCATCAATGCTTACATTAGGCATTGATTCAGCAAATTGAGATTTAACATCAAATTTAGCAATATTTTCTTCTAATTCAGCAATTTTTATTTTTGGATTGTTTTTGAAAGCTATATCAAGTGCATTGTCAAAATTGTCAGGAAAATTTATTTTATTTATTTCTGGTTCTTTTAAATTTCCATTAGGTAAAAATTCTCCAACAATCTTTTTATAATTTGCTTTACTTACCTTAAATTCATTAATTGATGCAATTTTTTCAGCTGTAATTTGAACTAACTTTGATTGAGCAAATACTAAATCAGATTGAGATGCGCTACCAACGTTTACAAATAGTTCTATAGATTTAAAATCATTCTTAAACTTTTCTTCTTTTAGATTATTTAGTTCAATTAATTTTTTTTTTTCTAAAACATCTAAATAAACAAGAGCTGACTCTAAAATTGTTTCATAATGTGTTAATCTTAAATTTTCTTCCTCTATTAATAATTTACTTTTGGCTTTATTTATTTCAGACGTAAGTTTTCCACCTGTATACAAATTTTGTTCAAGATTTATTGAAAAATCTTGAGGACTTAAATTTTCATTAAGTTTTGTTTCAGTAGATTTAGAATCTATATCTTTATATCCTTTACTTAAATTCATTTCAATTGATGGTAAAATTCCGGAATAGACTTGTTTTATATTTTCTTTTGTTGATTTATAAGATAGCTTTTGAGATTTAATTTTTGGATTGTAATTTATAGCCTTATTGACAGTTTCTAATATATTTAAATCTACAGATGGTTCTTTATTATTATTGTCTTCTAAATTATCTGCTATTAATCTAATATTTTTTGAAGAGTAAGTACTTTTATTTTTTTTTAATAATTGATTATTGTTAAAAATATTATCATTTACTTCCTTTAATGGTGGTAGGTTTTCTATAGTTATATTTTCTTTAAGCTTTACATTGTCTGTTTTCGAATCAGTAGAACTAGTAATAAAATTATTAGTTATCTTAGGTTTTTGTTTAAAATTAAAGTTAACAATATCAAATTTTTTTATAATTTGATAATTTCTATAAGGTAACTTATCAATATTTATCCTTATATTATTAGAAAATAAAACATTATCTCTTTTTAAATCATAAAAATTATTAAAAAAAATTACGGAATAAATATTGCTAAAATAAAACAATATAAAAAATAAAAAAAACCTCATAATTATTATTATATCTCTAATAAAGAAATATAAAAAAAAACAAAAAAAAAAAAAAAAAATTAGAGAATGAATTCTTTTCTTATTTTTTGAAATTCTTTTAAAATAGGAGTTTGAGCAGAAATATAGCTTGTTCTGGAAATTTTTCCATTTAATTTTTTTACAATATGAATCTTTCCAATATCATTATCATCATATAAAACTGTAATTAATGTACCTCCATCATTTTTTAATGAATCAAACAAATTATCAGGAATATGTTGAACGCCTCCAAATATAAAAATTATGTCAAATTTTTTTTTCAATCCATTAACAGGATTCTTATTTAAGAAATTGACATTATCTATATTTAATTTTTTTACATTTAAAATTGCTTGTTCAATTAGATTTGTTTTATTATCAATTCCATAAACTTTTTTAGAAAGTTTTGATAAAATAGCACTAGAGTAACCATTGGAGCATACTAGATCCATTACAACGTGATTTTTTTTGATTTTAGATAATTTTATAATATTTCCTATTATTCTAGGCTCCATTAAATATCTATTTGTTATTATTTCTATATCTTCATCTAAATAAGCCTTGGGTTTTTTTTCTAGCGAAAGAAAATTTTCTCTTGGTATATCATCAAAAGCTTTTAAAATATAATCTTCTACAATATTATTAGTCATTAATTGGTTATGAATCATATTTTTTCTTGCGATATTAAAATCTGACATAATTTATATTATTTATATTTATTTTAAAATATATTAAAAAAATAAATTAAATTATTATTAATAATAATAAAAAATGGCCCGGTGGCAGAGTGGTTATGCAGAGGACTGCAAATCCTTGTACATCGGTTCGATTCCGGTCCGGGCCTCCATTTAACTTATATTAATAATTTTAAAATTTAACTCACCCTTAGGTACAGATATTTTAATTACATCTCCAACTTTTTTATTTATTAAACCTTTAGCAACCGGTGAATTGAATGAAATTTTATTTTTTTTTAAATCTGCTTCGTCTTCTCCGACTAATTGATATTTTATTTTAGAATTATTTTCAGTATTTAAAAGTTCTACAAAAGAGCCGAAAATTATTTGGTCTTCATTTTCACTAGATTTACTATCAATTATTTCTGAATTACTTAATTTATATTCTATATCTTTAATTTTAGCCTCTGTCAAACTCTGTTGTTCTCTTGCAGCGTGGTATTCGGCATTTTCTTTTAAATCACCGTGTTCTCTTGCTTCGGCAATAGCTTTTGATATTTTTGGACGTTCAAGTTTTAAATTTCTTAATTCTTCTTGAAGTGTTTTTTCCCCATCTTTTGTTAAAGGTATTTTATCCATGTTTTAAATTAAAAATTTAATATTCCTTTTATAATAAAAATTAGAAAGTTTTCTTCTTTTTTCTATATTATACATAATATTTTTTACAGAATTTTCATCATTTAAAAAATTGATAAAAATTAAATCAACAGTTTGTTTATGATATTTTTGTTTAGCAAAATAAAAATTTTTTAGTAATTTCAAATCATTAAAATTTTTTTTTTCTGAACTAAAAAAAATTTTTCTATTAAACAAAAATAATGTAAGTATAAATAAGGTGCTACTTTTTTTTAAAAAAAATCTTCTATTTAAATTCATTTTCATAAGTTTATTTATAATATATAACTATTACTATAAATTCTTAAAAAAAATGTTTAAAATTCTTAAAAATACTTTTTTTGAGATAGTTAAAAAATAAGTAAAGTTTATTTAACTTTTTTTTATATGATCCCGGGTAGCTCAGTTGGTAGAGCGGCTGACTGTTAATCAGCTTGTCGGGGGTTCGAGTCCCTCCCCGGGAGCCAATTTGAAAATGGAAACTGAAAACAATTTTACAAAATTAATCGGAAATACTCAGCTTATAAAATTAGAAAAAGTTTCTAAAATCACTAAATGTAATATCTTAGGAAAAGCAGAGTTTTTAAATCCCGGACAATCCGTTAAAGATAGAGCAGCTTTATATATTATTAAAGACGCTATTAAAAAAAAGAAATTAAAAAAAAATGGAATTATTGTTGAAGGAACTGCTGGTAATACTGGAATTGGGCTAACGTTAGTTGGAAATTCCTTTGGATTAAAATCAGTTATTATAATGCCTAAAACACAAAGCGAAGAAAAAAAAAACGAATTAAGAACCTATGGTGCTAAATTAATATTGGTACCTGCTGTACCTTATTCTAATCCAAAAAATTATGTTCGGTATTCTGAAACATTAGCAAATGAAATTAAAAAAAAAAATAAACACAAAAGTGTTTTATGGGCAAATCAATTTGATAATTTAGCTAATTTCCAAGCCCATTATGAAACTACAGGACCTGAGATATGGAATGATACAAAAGGAAAAATTGATGGGTTTATTTGTTCTGTTGGAACCGGTGGAACTATTGCTGGAACCGGTTCTTTTTTAAAAAAAAAAAATAAAAAAATAAAAATTGGGTTAGTTGACCCTATGGGTTCTGCGTTACATAATTATTATGCAAATGGAGAACTTAAATCTAGCGGTAGTTCTATCACAGAAGGTATTGGACAAAGTAGAATAACGGAAAATCTAAAAAAAGCAGAAATTGATGAAAGTTTCCAATCCAATGACACGGATGCTTTAAAAATTGTTTTTGATTTATTAAAAGAAGAAGGATTGATTATGGGAGGCTCAACTGGAATTAATATTATGGGTGCAATCCAATTAGCAAAAAAATTAGGACCTGGTTCAACTATTGTTACTATATTATGTGATTATGGTACTAGATATTTTAGTAAAATTTATAATAAAAAATTTTTAAAAAGTAAAAAATTACCTATTCCAAATTGGATAAAATGAATCAATTAATTGAAATAGATTGGTTAAAAAAAAATTTAAATAATCCTCAAATTAAAATAATTGATGGAACGTGGTACATGCCAGGAAGTGAATTAAATGGGTTTGATGTTTTTAAAGAAAAACATATACCAAATGCAATTTTTATTGATTTAGAAGAAATTTCTGATCTGAATTCTGATCTACCTCATATGATGCCCGATGAAAAACATTTTTCTGAGAAAATTTCATCTTTAGGAATAAGTAACAATGATAATCTAATAATCTATGACATCTATGGAATGTTTTCAGCTGCCCGAATATGGTTTATGTTTAAAGCTTTCGGACATAATAATGTAAGCTTGTTAAATGGAGGATTTCCTGCATGGCTTGATTCAGCTGGGGATGTTTCAAGTAAAATTAATGAGTTAAAAAGTACAGCATATAAAGCAAAATTAAATAAATTGGTAATTGCTGACTATAATCAAGTTTTAGAAAATTTGTCTAATCAAAAATATCAAATATTGGATGCTAGATCTCCTGATCGTTTTTCAGGAAATAGTGAAGAACCAAGATCTGGAATGAAATCCGGTCATATACCTAAAAGTAAAAATTTATATTTTAACGATTTAATAAATCAAGACACAAAAAAATTTATTGAAAAAGAAGAAATTGAGAATTTAATTAAAAAAACAGATATTGATACAAAAAAAGATATAATTTGTTCATGTGGTTCTGGTGTTACAGCGTGTATATTAAAATTTGCCATAGAATTAGTACATAAAAATAAAAATATTAAAATCTATGATGGTTCCTGGTCTGAATGGGGAATAGTAGAGGATAGTCCTTGTGAAAAAAATTAAAAAAGATACAAAAATAGTGTTAGCAGGAAGAAAACCATTTGATAATTATGGAATTGTAAATCCACCAATTTATAGAGCCTCAACTGTTTTATTTAAGAATACAAAAGAATTAGGAAAAGCAATTACTAATAGGTTTAATCAAACTTATTATGGAAGATATGGAACCCCTACTACCTTTGCCTTAGAAGAAGGAATAGCTGAAATAGAAAATGGTTATAGAACAATTGCTACATCTTCAGGAATGTCTTCGATATCAATTACTTTACTATCTTTTTTATCAAAAGATGACCATTGCTTAATATCTGATTGCACTTATTTTCCAACAAAAAAGTTTGCTATGAAAATTCTTTCAAAATTTGGTGTTAAAGTAGATTTTTATGATCCAACCAATATTGATAGTTTAAAAAAAAGAATTAATAGAAAAACAAAGTTAATTTTTATGGAATCTCCTGCGTCACTTACATTTGAAATTGAAGATATGTCTGAAATAATAAAAATAGCAAAAAACAAAAAAATAATAACAGTAATGGATAACAGTTGGGCAACACCTCTTTATTTTTTACCTATTAGCTATGGAATTGATGTTTCAATTTTAGCAGCTACAAAGTATATAAGTGGACATGCTGATACAATGCTTGGACTTATTACCGTAAAAAATGAAAAATTATTTTTAAAAATTAAAGATAACGCTGTTAGTTTAGGTGATTGTCCCGGTCCACAGGAATGTTATCTTAGTTTACGTGGTTTAAGAACTCTATCGGCAAGATTAGAACATCACAGATCAAGTGCATTAAAAATTGCAAAGTTGCTAGAAAATAATGATAAGGTTTCGAAAGTATTACATCCAGCACTTCCAAAAAATGATAATTATGAGCTTTGGAGTAAATATTTTACTGGATCAACAGGTTTATTTTCTTTTATTTTAAAAGAACAATCTAAAAGCAAAGTTTATAAAATGATAGATAAGCTTGAATTGTTTAAACTTGGTTTTAGTTGGGGTGGGTATGAAAGTTTAATTCTCCCTGTGTTTCCAAAGAACGAGAGAAAAATAGCAAGATGGAATGAAAAAGGTATTCTTTTAAGAATTCATGTAGGATTGGAAAATGTTGATGATTTAATACAGGACCTTTTTAAATCATTTAAATTACAATAAATTAAGTGCCACAAAATGTTTTATATTCTTTATTGCTTGGTAGAGGAGTTAATTGATATTCTTTTTTTTCTGGACGTTCGTAAGGTTTTTTTAAAACTTGAAGTAAATTATGAAGTGGAACTAAATCATTATTATTAGCTGCATCTAAAGCTTCTTCAACTTTATGATTACGTGGAATAACAAG
>Ga0315338_1001376_pt1 | contig 31100 bp, 28 predicted proteins | sample ASW8metaG_FD_204518 | JGI IMG/M metagenome (GOLD analysis project Ga0315338, IMG submission 204518) | Ammonia-oxidizing marine archaeal communities from Monterey Bay, California, United States - ASW #8 | ecosystem: Environmental > Aquatic > Marine > Coastal | place: USA: California | collected... | reverse complement strand
GGGCGTTGATTTCCGAGCGACCAGGACTCTCGCCCTCGCTGGCTCGGGGTTGTTAGTCGTGCTGGGTTTTTAGATTTAGGGGCGTTGATTTCCGAGCGACCAGGACTCTCGCCCTCGCTGGCTCGGGGTTGTTAGTCGTGCTGGGTTTTTAGATTTAGGGGCGTTGATTTCCGAGCGACCAGGACTCTCGCCCTCGCTGGCTCGGGGTTGTTAGTCGTGCTGGGTTTTTAGATTTAGGGGCGTTGATTTCCGAGCGACCAGGACTCTCGCCCTCGCTGGCTCGGGCTCAGGTACCAACGTTCCAGGAGGCGAGGTAGACTTTTTGTTCGGGGGTTAGTTTGTCGATCTGGATTCCCATGCCTTTTATTTTGAGGCTGGAGACTGTGTCTTCGATCGAACTGGGGAGGCGATGGACTTTGACGTTGAGTTTCTTTTTTCGCGTGGCCTTAGCCGCCCATTCGGCCGCCAGCGCTTGCGTCGCGAAGCTCATGTCCATGACTGAGGCTGGGTGTCCTTCGGCCGCTGCCAGGTTTACGAGACGACCTTCGGCGAGCAGGTAGATCTTGCGCCCACTCGGCATTACGTACTCGTCGACGTTGCCGCGCACGCCGTGAGTCACCTTCTTGGCAATCTTCGCGAGGCCCTTCACATCGATCTCGATGTTGAAGTGGCCAGCGTTGCAGACTGTCGCGCCATCTTTCATCAGAGGGAAGTGTTTTGTGGTCACCGTATGCATGTTGCCCGTTATTGTGATGAACAGATCGCCCTCTTTGGCGGCCTTGGCAATGGGCATGACACGGTAGCCGTCCATGGCGGCTTCGAGAGCCCGGATCGGCTCGACTTCGCAAACAATGACCTGCGCGCCCGCGCCGGCCGCGCACGAAGCAACGCCGCGGCCGCACCAGCCGTAGCCGATCACGACGACGACCGTACCTGCGAGTAGCAGATCGGTGGCACGGATGATGCCGTCCAACGTGGACTGGCCTGTGCCGTACCGGTTGTCGAACATGTGTTTCGTGTCGGCGTCGTTCACGGCGATGACCGGGATGGATAGAGCACCGTCCGCCGCCATTGCCTTGAGCCGTATGACACCGGTGGTGGTTTCTTCCATCGATGCACGAACTGCGGGAGCGTACTCCTTCATGTCGCGGTGAAGCAGCGAGACCATGTCGGCGCCGTCATCCATCGTGAGGTTCGGCTTACGTTCGATGACCGTACGTAGGTGTCTGTAGTAGGTTTTCTCGTCTTCGCCGCAGATAGCGTAGGTGGGGATTTTGTCGTGCACCACGAGAGTCGCGGCAACGTCATCCTGAGTCGTAATCGGATTCGACGCACACAGCGCGACATCGGCACCACCGGCCTTGAGTGTACGCATGAGGTTCGCCGTCTCTGCAGTGACGTGTAGGCAGGCCGACATGCGGATGCCTTTCAGCGGTTTACTCTTACGGAAACGTTCGGCGATCTGGCCGAGCACGGGCATATCGCGTGCGGCCCAGTCGACGCGGCGTTTTCCTTCGGCCGCGAGCTTAGTATCTTTGACGTCGTAGCTACACTTACTTGCCATCTATGGATCTCTTTTGGACCGTGGCTGGATCAGCCCAGCTGGCCGGCTAAGTCGGTTTTCTCCCACGGGAATAGGCCGCCGTCGGCATCTCTACCGAAGTGGCCGTAACTGGCCGTGGGAAGATATATTGGCCGTTTGAGTTCAAGGCGGTCGATGATCGCCGCGGGTCGTAGATCCACTTTGTCGCGGAGCTGCTCACCGAGCTTGAGATCGTCTACTTTACCGGTTCCGAAGGTATCGACCAAGACCGAGACCGGCTGCGCAACGCCGATGGCGTATGCGAGCTGCACTTCGCACTGACCTGCGAGACCGGCTGCAACTACATTCTTAGCGAGATGGCGGGCCATGTATGCGGCCGAGCGATCGACTTTAGAAGGATCTTTTCCCGAGAATGCGCCGCCGCCGTGACGGCCCCAGCCGCCGTACGTGTCAACGATGATCTTTCGGCCGGTGAGCCCTGCATCGCCTTGGGGGCCGCCTGTGACGAACCGCCCGGTAGGATTCACGTGGTAAACGGTGTCCTCGTCGAGCAGCTCGACCGGAATGACAGGGCGCACCGCTTTTTCGATTACATCGTTGCGAAGCTGTTCGTCGTCGGCTTCCTCGGCGTGTTGGGTCGAGACGACTACAGTCGTTACGCGATGCGGCTGCCCATCGCGGTAGTCGACGCTGACCTGAGACTTGGAGTCGGGCTTGAGGTAGTCGAGTTCTCCGGACTTACGCAGTCCCGCGAGTACCGACATGATGCGATGCGAGAGCGCGATCGGCAACGGCATGAGCTCAGGGGTTTGATCGCATGCGTAGCCGAACATGAGACCCTGATCACCGGCTCCTTGTTCTTCGTGCAGCCCTTTGCCGACGGTCACGCCCTGAGAAATGTCGGGGGATTGCGCGTCAAGCCGCACGATGACTTCGCAGGAATCGGCGTCGAAGCCGCCCACGCCGACGTAGCCGATATCGCGGACGACATCGCGTGCGATTTTGTCGTAGTCGACGTCTTGTTGGCTCGTAATTTCACCGGCGACCACGATCAAATCCGTTGTCACCAGCGTTTCCGCGGCGACTCGGCTCTGCGGATCGCCTGTGAGGTGAGCATCGAGAATGCCGTCTGATACTTGGTCGCAAACCTTGTCGGGATGTCCTTCGGAGACTGACTCGGACGTAAAGGTAAAGTTTTTAGCAGGCATGGTGGCAGACACTTACTGTGCGCACCCGTGGGGGTCAAATGTGCCTATTATTAGAGGACTTACTCGGCGAAGTTGCGTGCGATGAGAGCACCGAGCGCGGACACCGCGGCATCTGCATCGCTGCCTTCGGCGATCACCGTCAGGCTGGTTCCCATGCTCGCGGCGAGCGTCATGAGATCGAGTACGCTGGCGGCGTCCGCCTGAGTCTTACCATTAGAGATCGTGATCTTGCTTTTGAAGTCGCTGGAGATCCGAACGACCATCGCGGCCGCCCTAAAGTGGAGTCCGAGCTCGTTGGTGACTGTGAACCGGCCTTCGGCGCGGTCCGGGTCGTCGGGAGGGCTCATCGTACCGCCCGGTCCACGTCGCGGTGGCGCGCCATGACCGCTAAGCCCTTGTCGCGTAGCCGTCGGGCCAAAGTCTCCGCGAGCGCGACCGAGCGATGGCGGCCGCCGGTGCAGCCGATGGCGATGGTCAGGTACGAGCGCCCCTCGGCGGCATAGCTCGGTAACAGGAAATCGAGCAGGGCGCCGAGACGCACGAGAAATTCGCGTGTTTCGTCGCGATCGATCACATACTGGGCCACATCCGAGTCTAGACCGGTTCGCGGCCGAAGCTCTTCCACGAAGTAGGGGTTGGGTAGAAATCGTACGTCGAGCACCAGATCTGCATCGGTGATCGGACCGTGCTTGAAGCCGAAACTTCGGATGGTGATCGATAAGCCGCCGCCGGTCGACCGACCTCGAATGACGTCGTGGACGCGGTGTTTGAGATCGTGCACGCTGGTGTCGCTGGTATCGATCACCACATCGGCGGTATCACGCAACGCGCTGAGCGCTGCGCGCTCAGCTGAGATGGCCTCGCGCAGGTCGCGGCCGGATCCGAGCGGGTGCGCGCGGCGCGTCTCGGAGAAGCGCCGAATCAACACATCGTCGGATGCGTCGTGGAACAGCATCGCGATCATGTGGCCGTCGTCCTCGAGTCGCTCGCGAACCAACGGCCATTGTTCGGTGTATGACAGGTCGCGAAGATCGAGCCCGAGTGCGACCTTCGACATATCCTCACCACTGCGGCCGCAGAGCTCAACGAACTGCGGAACGAGCGAGGTCGGTAGGTTGTCGATGCAATAGTAGCCCTCGTCCTCGAGGGCATTGATGGTCGTCGATTTCCCCGAGCCCGACATTCCGGTCACGACGATTATGTCGACGACACCGGCTGATCGCGTTTCGCGGCTCACTGGTCTTCCGGGGCGGAGTCCTTGGCGCGGGCCTCTTCCTCGGCATCGAGGATGGCGAGGACATCGTCGGGGGTTTTGGCTTCGAGTAGGTTCTGCCGGAGCTGCGGGTTCTTCAGGAGAACTGCTAGATGGGCGAGCCATCGTAGATGCAGCGAAGGGTGTTGCTCGGGCGAGACAAGTAGGAAGAACAACTGCGTAGGATTGCCGTCGACCGAGTCGAACTCCAATCCGTCTCTCGATCTGCCGAACGCGCAAATGACCTCATCGCCCGTCGGCATCTTTCCATGTGGGATGGCGATCCCGTCGGCGATCGCTGTGGTGCTGGTCTCTTCGCGCTCAACGAGTACCGAGAGAAGCTTTCTGTGCTCCAAGCCTATGTGGGTCTCAGAAACCGGCGCCGACAGCCTGGTAAGGATTTCCTTCTTGTTGGCGCCGGCTAGGTCCAGCACGATTCGTCTCGGATCAAGAATTTCCCGGATGCGCATTAGCGGTTCCCTACGCTTACGCGTTGGGCGTGATTAGCCCGTAGTTCCCGTCACGCCGTTTGTAGATGACGCTGATCGATTCGTTCTTCAAAGCGTTCCGAAAGACCAAGAACTCGGCGTGGTCAAGCTCAAGCTGCAGGATCGCGTCTTCGACCGAAAGCGGTTTTGCGGGGATGTTGTCGTTGTCGACGACGGTTGGTGCTCCCTCGTCGTCGAATTCTTCGGTGCCGAATACGTCTACCGGAACCATGGTCGGATCGGCTGCTATCGATGTGTTGCCTTTGTGACTGTGGATCCGGTCTTTGTGCTTGCGCAGCTGGCGCTCAATCTTGTCTAACGTTTTATCGAGCGCCGAGTAGAGATCGTCGGTTGTCTCGTGGGCCGATACGTCGAAATGAGAAGCGTGAAGATTGATCTCTGCCGTGTGCCGCAGCTTGGTAACCGACAGCACGATGTGTGCGGAACCCGGCTTGCGTAGATACTTCTGCGCGATCTTCGAGATTTTCTCGGTCGCGTAATCTTGCAACGCGGAGGTGGGATCGATGTGGCGGAACGTAACCGAAATTTGCAAGACGAGACACCCTTGGACGTCTTCTCGACGCTTTTTGTCCGGTCTACGCCGGTACTGTTGGGCGACCCCGCTCAGGTTTCAGCGACGTATCGTTTGCGCTTCGAGGAAGGCAGGATGCCCAGCAATTCTCGGTATTTCGCCACTGTTCGCCGTGCGATGTCAATGTTCTCTTTGCCGAGGACTTCCGAGATGTACTGGTCGCTAAAGGGCTTGCGCGGGTTCTCTTTCGTGATGATCTGCTGGATGCGCTGTTTGACGCTCTCCGACGAGACATCGGTGCCGTCGGTTCCCCGGATGGAACTCGTAAAGAAGTACTTGAGTTCGAAAATACCCTGAGGGGTGTGCACGTATTTGTTGGCGGTGGCACGGCTTACGGTGGATTCGTGCATGCCGATGTCGTTGGCGACATCCTTGAGGACCATCGGTTTTAGACTTTCGACGCCGGTAAGTAGGAATTTCCGTTGAAAACGGATGATGCTGTCGGTGACCTTGCGCAGAGTGCGCTGGCGTTGTTCTATCGAGCGCATCAACCAGACAGCCGAGCGCATTTTCTCTTGAATATAGCCCTTCGCGTCGCCGGTGCCGTCCGGTTTAGCCATCAGCTGCTTGTAGTAAGGGCTGATACGCAGGCTCGGCATGCCGTCGTCGTTGAGCGTCACCTGGAAATCGTTGCCATCCCAGTGGATGTACACGTCCGGCGTGATGTATCGCGTCTCGCCGTCGTCGAAGTTGCGACCGGGCTTCGGCTCGAGACGCTGAATGATGTTGTGGCACTCGATGATTTCTTCAACCGTAGTATGGAGCGCGCGCGCGAGCTTGTCGTAGCGACGCGACTCCAAGTCTTTGATGTGAGTGTCGACGATCTGGTAGACATAGTCGTCCGGCTCGTAGCCGATGGCGGTGAGCTGAACCAGCAGGCATTCGCGGAGATCGAGTGATGCGACTCCGCGTGGTTCGAAATCCTGGATGATCTCGCGTACGTCGTTTACGAGCTCGAGATCGCAGTTCGCGAGCTGTGCGAGTTCTTCGGGCGTGCAGACGATATAACCGCTTTTGTCTAGATTGTGGGCGATAATCGTGCCGACACGGCGCTCGTCGTCGCTCATCATGACGAGATTCAGCTGGTCGAGTATGGCGGTTTGAAGATCGTCACTCGGCGCCGCTGTATTCTCGATGAAATTAGCTTTGTTGTCGTCACGATCCGAACCGGTTCCGATCGAACCGTGGAAGTCACCGCTGTAGCGTTCGAGGAAATCTTCCCAGTCGACCTCTTTAAGATCCTTGGGCTCGGCCTCGGCCTCTGTTGTGGTTGCGGCTTCTTGGGTTTCCGTCTCGGTGGTTTCGACATCCCCGGTACGCGATTCTTCTTGCGGCGTTTCGGGTGAAGCTTCTTGCTCTTCTAGTGTAGGGTTCTGGCACAACTCGTCATCGATCATTGTTTCGAGTTCTGCACGAGAGACCTGGAGGATTTTGATGGCCTGCCGGAGCTGAGGAGTCATCCTCAGTTGCAGGGTTTGTTTCAGGTTAAGTCGCTGCTCGAGTGCCATATCCAGTGATTGCTAAAGGCTGAAGCGTTCTCCTAAATAAATCTCTCGGGCTTTGCGGCTCGAGGCGATCTCCTCCGGGGAGCCTTCCTCGAGGATTTCGCCGGCGTTCACGATGTACGCGCGGTTGCAGATCCCAAGAGTCTCTCGGACGTTGTGGTCCGTAATTAGAATACCAATTCCCCTTGCCCGTAACTGCGAAATAATCGTCTGGATATCCAGGACGGCTATTGGGTCTACGCCGGCGAACGGCTCGTCGAGCAGCATGAACTTCGGCGATAACACGAGTGCTCGTGCAATCTCGGCGCGCCTCCTCTCTCCTCCTGATAACGCTAATCCGCGGGTACCGCGGACATGGGCGATGCCCAAGTCGTCCAACAACCTCTCGAGCCTTTCCGCCGATTCGGCCGGCGTGATATCGAGCGTCTCGAGAATCGCGAGCAGGTTCTCTTCTACCGTAAGTCTCCGAAAAATAGAAGGTTCCTGGGGAAGGTAAACAATTCCGCGGCGCGCGCGTGCCGCCATCGGCAACCGCGAGATGTCCTCATCACCCAAGTAAATCGCCCCGCTCTCAGGCCGCTCGAACCCCACAATCATGTGGAAACACGTGGTCTTACCGGCACCGTTGGGACCGAGGAGGCCCACGACTTCGCCTGGATTGACGCGTAGTGTCAGGCGATCGACGACACGGCGTCGCGCATAGCTCTTTACTAGTGACTGGGCTGTGAGGCTCAGTTCGTTCAATTCAGTAATTCCTCATCGTCGAGCGAGCCGGGTTCGATAATTGCCCGCACCGGTCTCTTTCCGCCCTCGACGATGGCTCGGCCTTCGTCGAGATAGATCACGACGCTCTCGCCTACGACGAGATTGGGCCCGGAGCTCAGCGTCGCATTCCCCGTCAGTTTCAGCGTGGCCTTGGCGGGATAGTACACGGCTGCTTGGCCGCGGGCGATCTCGTCATCACTAAATACTTCGACATCGCCGCTGGCTTGAATGGTTTTCAACGCTCCGGGATCCTCGGATTCGAACATCATTACGAGACTTTTGGATTTCAGACGGACGCTGCCGTGTGACACATCGACGTTGCCTTCGTAGGCCAACCGACCACCCTTATAATCAAAGTTCATTCTGTCGGCCGTGACATGCAACGGGGCCGGTAGTCTTGTGAGCTTGAACGCTCCGACGACATCGGCGACTTGTCCGATCAAATCTCCGGTGCCATCGCGCAGTTCTATTTCCGCAGCGGCGCTTGCCGCAGTCCAAAGCATGGTCACGACGGCGAACATGGCAGTCAACGAATAGATCTCGGCGTGACGTTTCACGATGAACCTCCCGGCGTTGACGCAGCGTCGGTTACCGATTCTTGTTCGCTAGGCGTGAGCATCATATCGACGTCGCCATCGACGACGAGCGTTTTGGCAGACAGGCTGAAGGTTAGGTTGCGCCCTTTGAGTTCTATTTGCGGCGAACTTACCAGTGTGGCTCCTTCGGTGACTACTTCGTCGCCGTCGCGCGCGTACGCGATCTTGTCCGCACGAATGACGAATGTGGCGAGTTGGAACTCCACGTTGCCACTCAGATCGACCCATTCCACCTCGTTGCCGTCCATGAGCAGATAGCCGCGACCGCCGCTGATCGCCGCGACCTGCTCGCCGTCATCAAAGAACAGGAGTTTGGGCTCCAAGATCTCGATGGCTTTTTCGTCTCGAAAGTAGCTCGCCTCTTTCGCCGATACCTCAAGCAGCTTTTTGCCGTCGCGCGTGACGATGCGATGGAAGTCGCGGATTCGCTGCAGCAACTCCGGCAGGTGTTCGGGCTGCAATCGCGAGATGTCGAGCACCTTGTCGAGGTCCAGCCGTGGAGACGTGTTGGCGAAGATCAGCGCCACACCTGCGGCAAGGGCAAGTATGAAGATGATGCGGGAGGAGAGGCGTCGCATGCGACGATTCTCCTCAGGCAATCTGCGCGTGGAGCAGGTCGTGCAGGTGGACGATGCCAACCGGGCGGCCGGTGGTGTCGTCGACGATGAAGAGGGCGGTAATGGCGTGCTCCTCCATCAAAGCGAGTGCTCCAGCGGCTAGCTGGGAAGCCGCGACAGTTTTAGGTTGATGCGACATTAGGCTGCCCGCGTTTTGAGCGTCGAGCGTCCCATATTTTTGGATGGCGCGGCGAACGTCGCCGTCTGTGATGGCCCCGACCAGTTTCTCAGTCTCGTCGACAACGCCGGCGACACCGAGATGGCCGGCGCTCATTGCGGCAAGCGTGGCTTGCGCATCGGTCGTTGTGTGTACAACGGGCAGTTCTGAGTCGTGATGCATGAGTTCATCGACGCGGATCAACCGGCGTCCAAGCGCACCTCCGGGGTGAAGCAGCGCGAATTCATCGATCCCGAAGCCGCGTTTCTCGAGTACTGCGACAGCGAGCGCATCGCCCATCGCCAAAGTGGCCGTGGTGCTTGAGGTGGGCGCAAGTCCGAGCGGACATGCTTCTTCTGCGACACTGATGTCGAGTACGATGTCGGCGTCGCAGGCCAGCGCAGAGTCGATTCCTCCCGTTATGGCTATCAACGGCAATTGAAGTCGCTTGACCGCGGGTAGTACCGCGAGCAGTTCACGCGTGGTGCCGCTATTCGAGATGGCAATGCAGACGTCGCCGCGCGAGAACATGCCGAGGTCACCGTGTGTCGCCTCGGCGGCATGCAGAAAGAACGAAGTAGTCCCGGTCGATGCGAATGTCGCGGCCATTTTTCGGCAGATAAGTCCGGATTTGCCCATGCCGGTTACGACTACACGGCCTTTGCACGACATGATGATGTCGACGGCACGCTCGAAGTCTTCGTTCAGTCGCGCGGCGAGATCGCTAAGTGCATCGATCTCGACGTTGATCACGCGACGAGCGGTCGCGAGTACTTCGCTCTCGCGGGGTGCATGTTTCGCCTTTCCCGACATCGTCTCCTCGGTTACTCGCCACCTAGAGCATGATGAATCGTAAGTAGCGAAGCCAGCAGATCGTCGAGCTGCTCCAAAGGCAGTGAGTTAGGGCCGTCCGACAGCGCGTTATCGGGGTCGCGGTGTACCTCCATGAACACCGCGTCGACACCAACCGCCACCGCTGCACGCGCTAGCGGTGCAATGAAGCGACGGTCACCAGAAGATTTGCCCTTGCCGGCGCCCGGTAGCTGAACGGAGTGCGTGGCGTCGAAAACGACCGGCGCGCCCATTTCACGCATGATCGAGAGCCCGCGAAAATCGTTGACGAGGTTGCCGTATCCGAATGTGGTGCCGCGCTCTGTCAACATTATGCGTGAGCCGTCGACCTGGCGTGCTTTTGCAAGCACGTGCTCCATGTCCCAGGGAGCGAGAAACTGCCCCTTCTTAATATTGACCGCCTTTCCCGAAGCGGCGCACGCGTGAACGAGGTCGGTCTGCCGACACAGGAAAGCTGGTATCTGAAGAACATCGACGACGTCGGCGACCTCTTGGACCTCGGCCGTTTCGTGTACGTCGGTGAGAACCGCAAGGCCGGTTTGTTCGCGCACATCGGCCAGCACCCTGAGCCCCTCTGCACGACCGGGGCCTCGAAAGGAGCTGTGCGCGGTGCGATTTGCTTTATCGAACGAGGATTTGAAAACGAGAGAAACGCCACGCGCGTCTGCAATCTTGGCGATGCTCTCGGCGTGTTCGAGCGCGGAGTCGCGCGATTCGATGACGCACGGTCCGGCGATTACGAACAGCTTTTCGCCGCCGACCTCTACCGAGCGAGCGCCCTCGCCGATGGAGAAGCGTTCGCTCAAGATTTGGTCTCCAAACTCGATACCACACGCAGCCCCGATAGTGTTGGAGTCTCCGAGCGTTCGTTGCGGAACCCAAGCGCGGCTTTGATGAATCCTTTGAAGATTGGGTGGCACGCCAAGGGCTTCGATTTAAACTCGGGGTGGAACTGCGAGGCGAAGAACCAACGGTGGCTCGGGATCTCGATTATCTCAACGAGTTCTCCGTCCGGCGACGCCCCGCTCAGGACCATTCCGGCTTGTTCTATCTGCGTGCGGAACTGCGTGTTGAACTCGTAGCGATGGCGGTGCCGCTCGTCGATCTTGCGCTTTCCGTAAATGCGGTGCGCAAGCGTGCCCTCCTTTATAGAGCACGGATAGGAGCCAAGCCGCATCGTACCGCCCAGGTCGGAAAGGCCGCGCTGCTCGAGCATGAGGTCGATGACGGGGTACTTGGTATCAGGATCGGCTTCGGCGGTATGCGCGCCTTCGAGGCCGCACACGTTGCGCGCAAACTCGATGACGGCCATCTGCATGCCGTAACAGATACCGAGAAACGGGATGTCGTTCTCACGGGCGTACTGAACCGTCTGGATCTTGCCTTCGGTTCCGCGTTCGCCGAAGCCCATGGGTACCAGTATGCCGTCGGCGCCCTTTACGTTACTCGGCAGCCCTGTTGCCTCGATCTCTTCGGAGTCGATGTGGATGATCTCGACCGCACATTCGTTGACGATTCCGCCATGCGCGAGCGCTTCGTTGATCGATTTGTACGAGTCGGTCAGGTCGACGTATTTGCCGACCATCGCGATGCGCACGCGCTCCTTTGGATTCTCTGCGGTGCGCGCGACCTTTTCCCAGGGGCGCAACTTCGGTGACCCGGTCCAAATGCTGAGCTTCTCGGTGACGCGTTGGTGCAAGCCCTCTTCTTCGAGAGCGAGCGGAAGGCGATAGATGCTACTCACGTCTTTCGCCGTGATCACGCTCGCCGGTTCGACATTGCAGAACAGCGCGACTTTCTCTTTTATCTTGTCATCGAGCTCGCGGTCGCAGCGCAGCAGCAAGATATCGGGTTGGATGCCCAGCCCGGCTAATTCCTTAACGCTGTGCTGCGTGGGCTTCGTTTTGAGCTCGCCGGCGGCCGCGATGTACGGCACCAGCGTGAGATGAATGTAGAGAACGTTCTCGTCGCCGGCGTCGATGCGCATTTGCCGGATCGCTTCGAGGAAGGGCAGACTCTCGATATCGCCTACAGTACCGCCGACTTCACCAAGCAAAATGTCATAGCCTTCGGCGGCTGCTTTTATTCGTCGCTTTATTTCGTCGGTGATGTGCGGGATCACCTGAACCGTAGCACCCAGATAGTCGCCGCGGCGTTCCTTCGTGATGACTTCGTTGTAGACGGCGCCGGTGGTTACGTTGTTCTTGCGCCCCATCGGCGTCGATATGAAACGCTCATAGTGGCCGAGGTCGAGGTCGGCCTCGTAACCGTCGTCGGTGACGTACACCTCGCCGTGTTGAAAGGGGCTCATCGTGCCGGGATCTACGTTGATGTACGGATCCATCTTGAGCATCGTGACGCGCAGGCCGGCGGCTTCGAGCAACGCACCGGTAGAGGCGGCTGCCAACCCTTTACCGAGCGCGGAAGCGACACCGCCGGTGACAAAGATGAACTTGGTAGGACGATCTTCTTGTTGTTTCTTCCGAGGCATCCTCTAACCCACTCTCCTCTACAGCCGCCTACCCATTATCGATCACCCAGAGCACGCCGCGCATGAGCGAGATCGTCGGGCGTATCGACTTCTATGGGTGCGGCGTCGTCGCGGCGAACGACGCCGATACCTATACCGTTCTCCAAAGCGCGTAACTGTTCAAGCTTTTCGACTTTCTCGAGCGTCGTTTGCGGCAACGCAGCGAATTTAAGCAAAACGTTCTTTCGATATGCGTACACACCGACATGATGCCATGCGTGATCGAAGAGGGACGGGTCGTCGCGATCGTAAGGAATTGGCGCACGAGAGAAATACAGAGCGCGTCCGTTGTGATCGCAGACGAGTTTGACGATGGAAGGATCGTTCATCTCTTCCGGGGTTCGAATCGGCACCGCGACGGTTGCCATACCGAGCGTAGGGTCGTTACGCAGTGTTTCGACCAGAGCGTCAACAATCGTTGGTTCGAGCAACGGCAGGTCCCCTTGAATGTTCACCACGATGTCGCAGTCGATTGTCCGAGCGACTTCGGCGACGCGGTCGCTACCGCTTTCGTGATCGTCGCGCGTCATCGCTACTTCGCCGTGATCACCGACCGCGCGGGCGATGCGCTCGTCGTCTGTGGCGACGATGACCCGTGATACGAGCCTCGCTTGCTGGGCGCGTTCGAGAACACGCTCAATCATGGGGCGGCCGCCGATTTCGGCCAACGGCTTGCCGGGAATCCGCGTGGAACCGTAGCGTGCCGGGATGACTGCAATAGCAGCACCTGAGTCGGCCGGTTCCTGTGTTGAACGCATAAAAAAACCGTGGCCAGACGGCTATTTAGCCGGCTCCGTGCCACGGGGTTCCGTTATACAGACCACCGGTGCCGGATGTCAAAAAGACCGACGATTATGTGAACAGGCAGCGCCCCTGCCCCCCTCGGCATGGCGTATTTATGACGTTTACCATCTTTGCGCCGGTTTGGGAGTGCCGGCCGGACCGATGGGATACTCTAAGTACCTGAAAACTATAGACTCTCTCGGCGCCGCAACTTGGCATCGCGTATGCAACGTCGGCGCTGTGGCTAGATGGTACGAAGGCATGAAGTACGAGGGGGGCACCGACGAGGGTCCGGTCGGCCCAGAGGTGTTCGCTGATGTCAGTCACGAGGCGGGCAACCTCGCCCACAAAGCCTACTATTGGATGGCTCTTCTCGAGGAAGATGCCGGCAACCCGGAGTCCTCGGAGGCTGCGGGGCACGTACGCGACTGCTTGGGCGAACTCCATGGATTGGTCAGCCGGACCATGGAATTGCTTCGACCCGTCAAGGCGAGGCCGTTTCTGTGCCCGCTCGACGATCTCTACGGAAGTCTCTGCGTGCGGTTCGGGACCGATAGCGACGGGGCCTCCGACCTACTCGCTCGCGTCGGCGCGCGCGAAGTGCTTGTTGATCCCCTTCAGGTCGATCGCGCGGTCGGTATGCTCAAAGAAGCCTTTGCACTTCGCACGGGCGCTGACACTGAAGCCGATTCTTTAACCTTGACGTTAGACATCGTTCCCGCAGCTAAAGATTCTGCGACACCGGTCGATACCGCCAAGATCGTCTGCTGTGCAAAATTCGTCACTCAAGCCATCGAACGCGACACGGTCACTAGTACCATCGGCGCTGCACTCGCACAGAAGCTACTAAAGGTTGTAGGTTGGGGTGTTACGCTCGACGACGATGCGTCGTTTCGTACCTTGACTATACAGGTTCCCCTGTCTTCCCCGACAGATGCACGAAATGGTTCACACGATACCGACACTTCTGAACGCCACCCGGCTTAAATGCATAGATTTGCGACGCTAATTTGCTTGACACTAAGGATAGCAACTCGCTAGAGTGATTGAACCGCTCGGGTTCCGAAGGCACTCTCTCTGTTGTGCGGGGCGGCGGAAGTTGCGGCAGCTCTTTTGAACAACTTCAGAGCAACGACCGTATGGACGACATAGTCTGTTATGGTGGTTCGAATTGTTGGAAGGGCGCCGATGGAAGAGAAGAAAGGAGATTGGGGTATGTCGTATCCGACGCTTATAGCGCGCATTGGCGCATCAGTTTTATCTTTGGGATTGGTCCTGGCTACTGTGCCGCCTGTTGGCGCCGCGGGTAGCGTTTTCGGGACCATCCAAGTGAGTGGTCCAGCGTGGGTCGCATCGGGAACGGCCGACTGGTCGCGTCTGTCTTCCACGCGGCCGCTGGTATCCGGTGACCGTCTGAAGACGGGCTCCGACGGTTACCTCCTTGCCGATCTCGGCGACGCCGGTGTGGTTGGTCTCTATGGAGACGCCGAAGTCACCACCAGCGATGCGGGCCCGGGTCCGGTAATCAATGTTCACAAGGGCAAGGTAGCATTCCACCTCTCGCCCGAGTCGAATATGAGACTACAGGCGCAAGGCGCCGGCATTGCTACCAAGCAGGCCGCAGCCGATGGCTATGTCGAGTACGACGGTCAAGGCGTACCGGTTGTGGTGGTCGAAGAAGGCAGCCTGCTGGTTCAGATTGCAGGTGTCGACAAGACTCTCAGCCGTGGCGATCGTCTTGCGCTCGAGGGCAGCGCGGTTGCGACGCCTGAGGACGAACCGATGCAGCTTGCCGGAGCCACCGACGACGACGATAAGAAGGCTGCAGCGATGGCTGCGGGCGGCGGAGCCACTTACGGTGGCATGAGCACTGGCGCTTGGACTGCGGTCGGTGTAGTTGTCGCAGCAACCGGTGGCGCGATTGCTGCGAGCAGCGGTGGCAGCGACAGCGATCCCACAGGCGGGCACGACGAGTAGCTTCCCCTCCCCAGGGTTCGTAGACCTTTCGCTCGCCGTTAGTATTGCAGGCCGTGGTGACTCGGTCCGGCGAAACTGAGGAGCTAGGTTGTCATCATTTTGGTTATCTCTTAGTGCGGGGCAGCTGGTAGCAGCTGCCCCGCGTCCGTTGCTTTGTTTTGGTCTCGCACTTGCTTTCTGCTTGAGCGGTTGCACGATGGCAGCACCTCAACAGTACGGTACTGCCCGTGCTCGACAATCTGAAAATCCCTTGAACGAATCGCTGGCCATGGCCGCTTCTGGCGTCAGCGCGCAGAACGACTACGAGATTGGTCCCGAAGATCTATTGCAGGTCACGCTGTTCGATATTGAAGATTTGAGCGGTTCGCCGCGGATGGTCTCGGCTCGCGTGAGCAACAGCGGATTCGTGACGTTGCCGTTCGTTGGCAAAGTTTCTGCCGTTGGCCTTACGCCACTGGGGCTCGAAGACGATCTGAAGGAACGCTACACCCGTTTCATTCATCAGCCCGAGATCGGCGTCTTTATCAAGGAGTACCGATCCTACGAAATCACAGTGCTTGGTTACGTCGAAGAGCCGGGCATCGTAAGCCTGAAAGGGCGTAAGACTCTGATTGAAGCGCTCGGTCTTGCGGGTGGACTCAACGAAGATGCCGGACGCTCGGTACGTCTAAGCCGTCAGACCGAAGACCAAGTGCTCACAGAGGTGATCGACCTGGAGCGACTCATTCGCATGGGTGATGTGCGATTGAATCCAGTGGTATTGCCTGGAGACGTAATTAGTGTTCCGCGCGCAGGAATTTTCTACGTCGAGGGAATGGTCAACAATCCCGGCGCTTTTCCGCTCTTGCAGGAAACCACTGTGTCTCAGGCCATTGCCACAGCTGGTGGTCCGGATATAAGCACCGCTCGCGAACGCGCTACTACGCTGTACCGAATGCGAGACGACGGAACGCGTGAAGCGATTCTAATTGACATCGCAGAAATCAGATCTGGTGTACAGGATGATATGTTGGTGATGGAGGATGATTTGATCGTGGTACCGGTGCATGGGCCGAAATTCGTCGTCGAAAAGATCGTTGGTCTCTTCCGCGTCGGCATCAATGCCGCGTACTGAGTACGGCCGAGCACTTTGACGATGGATCGGTATCCACTCGACCCAAACGGGCCTGACTCCAGAGTTGGGCGCAACTTTCCAACCGAGCCTGTCGGCGCCCAAACCATTGTCCTTCGCGGTGATCCTGCGCTCGCTCAGCTAGACTATGGCGACAGCGATCGGCAGGTCAATTTCTGGGACTACGTGCACGTCATCAGACGTCGACGTTGGACCGTCCTATCAATTTTTGGGGTGAGTGTTCTCGCGGCGTTGGTGTTCTGTATGGCTACGACGCCGCTGTACCGCGCTACTGCGTTGCTTCAAATCCGACCTGCCGGTCCGCATGTAACGGATTTCGACTCGGTGCAGCAGTCGGTGGGCCAGGCGCAAGCGTATAGCGACTTCTATCAGACACAGTACGAGATACTCGGGAGCCGAAGCCTCGCGCGTCGTACGGTTCAGCGTTTGAATCTCGAGCAATATCCGTACCTCAATGGTGATGCCGCTCGCGCAACGCTTCTGGGCCGATCAAAGACATGGATCGCTGGATGGCTCGCGACCGGCGGCGGAGACTCTGCTGAAGGACTGGCTTTGGAACGCGAGCAGCGCATCATCGACACGTTTCTGGACAACGTTGAGGTAGAGCCGCGGAAAAAATCGTTCCTCGTTGAACTGAGCTACTGGGCGCCCGATGCCGAGGTAGCACGCGATGTTGCCGACACGATGTCGCACGAATACATCGATCTGAGTCTGGACCAGAGCGTCGAAGCCGCTGCGCAGGCACGTCGCTTCATCGAGAAACAGGTTGCGAAGATCAAAGCGGCGCTCGAACGATCGGAAGAGCAGTTGCACCAATTCGCGCGAGATCTGAACATCCACGCAATCGAGCAGGAAGAGCGCGTTATTCACCAGCGTTTGGCGGATCTTAACAGCCGTCTGACTGAGGCTGAATCGCATCGGATCACGATGGAAACTTTGCAAGAGCAGGCGGAGGGACCCCGCCGTGCCGCTCTCGGGCTCGTTGTTAACAATCCTCTGCTGAAAACCTTGCATGAGTCTCTCGCCCAGTATGTTGCTGAACGTGCCGAACTCGGCGCTAGATTTACTTCAGAGTATCCGATGGTGGCGGCCGCTGACGCTCGTATCAGTAACATCCGCGGGTCAATCTTGTTGGAAGAGAATCGGGTGGTCGCCAGTATCGGATCTGACTACGCTCGAGCGCTTGGGCGTGAGTCCAGCCTGCGTACTGAGCTAGAATATCAGAAGAGCGTGGTGGCCGAGTACGAAGAGAAGGCCGTGGCGTTTAACATCCATCGTCGCGAAGTCGATACCAACCAACATATATATGATGACCTTCTTCGTCGTATGAAAGAAGTCGAGGTCACCGAGGCGATTCGCGCGAGCAATATTAGTCTGGTTGATCCGCCGGAAGTTCCGATCGACGCCGATTCACCGAGGTTGGCACTCAGTCTCGCACTTGCATTGATCGTCGGTCTGGCCGGAGGCGTGGGGTTCGCATTCGCGCAAGAGTACGTTGACGATTCTTTGACCACACCTGACGATGTTGAGCGTTTCCTACGCCTGCCGACCTTGGGAACTATTCCGGAGTTCGAGTCCGCGCTTGCTGACAATCAAGACGACGATGCTACCCCGGACATGGAGGTTCTCCAGCAACCGACCTCGGCCGGTTCCGAAGCGATCCGAACACTGCGTGCGTCGCTCTTTCTTGCCGCGGCCGGTGGATTGCCGAATCGCCTCTTGCTTACCAGTGCGCGCCCGAATGAAGGCAAGACCTGCATCGCCGTGAACCTAGCGATGGCTTTGGCCCAGATGGGCCGCCGCGTCGTTCTTCTTGACTGCGATCTCAGGCGGCCACGCGTCAACAAGGCACTGGGCATGGATCTGTCGCCCGGTCTTACAAATCTACTGACCGAAAACTCGCGGCTCGACGATATTGTTCGAGTCTCAGCTCAGCCGGGTCTGGATATAATCACTGCGGGGCCCATTCCGCCGAATCCTGTCGATCTTCTCGACTCCGCACATATGCAAACGTTGCTGCGAGACCTTGAAGAGCGTTACGACCACGTGCTAGTGGATGCACCTCCGGCGCTCGGATTCTCCGACGTTCCTATTATCACGAACCAACTCGGCGGTGGTTGTCTGCTAGTAGCGCGTGCAGGTGAGACGCCACGCCGCGTAGCGCAGCAGGCCTGTGACTATCTGATTCGCATGCAGTCGAAGCTGTTGGGTGTCGTGCTTAATAGAGTGTCCGCCCGCCGCGTCGGTTACTCGTACTACGGCTATTACAGTTCTTACTCCGACTACTACACGAGGCGTGAAGAAGATGAGCTCCTCACCGGCTCAGACGACAGAGCGGCGTAGGCGTAGGCCGTCTAGTTTTCGTGTCTCGAAGCGATATGCGGCGTCGTTTCTGATCGGTGCAGCTACCCTCACACTGCTCTTCTCCGGCCGCGATATTCTCGCTCAGCACTTTGTACGATCTGTTGCGACCGGTCGTAGCGACGGTATAGCGCGCGCAGTTCAGCTTGTCCCCTACAACTGGCGGTTCCGATCGCAGGCGGCCGTAATGAGCCGTATGCTTGGAAAACCCAAGCAGGCTTTGGCGCACTATCGGCACGCTCTTGGAGCTTTCCCGGCTTGCGGTCGCTGCTGGATGGGAGTTGCCGAAGCGAACGCAGCGCTCGGCGAGGACATAACATCCGCACTCGCGAAGGCCATCGAGCACGGTAGCTCTTCGACCGATGTGCGAACGCGTGCTGCGTCGTTGCTGGCGCGCGAAGGCGCGCTAGAGGATGCCGCGCAAGAGTTCTCGGCAGCGCTGGGCGGGCGGAAAACGGATGTTTGGGAGTTCTACTCACTGCTCCATCGGCTCTACGATTCTGACTACGTTCTCGATCACATCATCAAGGAGGCCGATGCGGAGACATATTTTGTCTACGCTCTGACCGACTTGCCGCCGTGTGCGACGAAGCGAGCCTACGAGTTCTTTTCTGATGCTGCCGATGACGTTGAGATGCGTGAACACTACGTGCTCTATCTTATGCGGCGGGGCTTGGTCCACGATGCGTGGTCTATTCAGTTCGATGACGATCGGGACCATGGATTCGTCGATTCCGCGTTCGAGGGGCCACAACGTTTTGGACACTTTGGGTGGAAAATAGATAGCGCGGAGGGGGTCGATGCCGATGTCGTTCGTTGTGCCGAATGCGGCGACGATGGGATCGCGCTTCGGCTACGCTTCGATGGTGAACACAACGTTCACTACCGAGAATCGCGTATCGCTGTGCCGGTCACTCCCGGTTATGAATACCGTCTGACGGCGCGTGTCCGCTACGAAGAACTCACTTCGGCTAGCGGTCCCGGCATTCTGGTTAGCGGGGTTGTGGATCAGTCGGGCAGGCCCGAGCGAGCATGCGAACTCTGGTCGCTCTCCGAGCAATTCAAGGGATCGTCGGATTGGCGTGACGTTACAGTTGAGTTCATCGTGCCGTATGAGTGCCAGGGTATCCGCGTCTATATTGCTCGTCCGCGAACCCAACGGCTCGATCAATTCGTATCCGGTGATCTCTGGATTGATCAGATCAATCTCCGAGTTCTATCGACGCCCGCCGATAGGCCTGTGGAAGTCGAGTTTTATGACGACCGTTCCGACCACCTGGAGATCAATTTAGACTTCGACAGTTTAGGTGCTGCGCCCGAGTATGCGATCGAACAACGACCGCTTGCTCTTTCGACGTACTGACCTCGACCGGCGGCGCGGCAACGGTCTGGGCGGATACATCGGCGTTTCGGGGCATATACCCGCAAGCAAGAGTTCCGGGCCGGTGGTTACCAGCTTGCGTGCGTCTTCGCCGACGAGTCCGATCGCCACCTCGAGTGCTTCGCGCAGTTTGGGTGGCCGACGGTCGATCGAGTGGGCATCGCTAGCCATCGCATGGAACAGGCCGCGTGCAAGCAATTCTTCGCCGCAGCGCTTGGCATGTTGTCCCCAGTCGCCGAACAATGAATCACCGTCGAGTTGAAGAGCCGCCCCGGCGCGAATCCATTCGTCGGCGAGTCCAAGGTTCTCCTGAAGGATTTCGTTGCGTTCCGGATGGGCGAGTATCGGTATCAAACCCTGTGCCCTAGCCGAGAAAATTATCTCGGCCATGGCATGCGGAATCACCGCCATCGGCATTTCAAGGAGCACCGAGCGGCCGCCGCCGAGTATGGGCAGTTCATCGGACGCCATTGATATGTAACGTGATGAGAGATCGACCTCCGCGCCGCAAAGCACTTCGAGGTCGATTCCGGCTTCGCTCGTGCGCCGATTGAGTTCCGTAGCCAGGGGGCGTACTCGCGAGAGTGTGTTGTTGTAGACACCGTCGATGAGGTGAGGTGTCGCGACCGCTCGACGAATGCCGTTCGCGGCCATCGCACGGCACAGGTCGATGGACTGTTCCCAGGTCTTAGGGCCGTCGTCGATTCCGGGAAGTAAGTGGCAATGGATATCGATCATTCCGCTCTGCGTCGTTTCGAGCGCCTTCGTCGACGTTTCAGGTTTGAATCTACCGTCTCTGCGATTAGCTGCGGAGACTCGGTTACGCGTACGAATAGAGCCAATGCTACCATGAAGGTGAGTGCAATGCCCGGAATGCGCAGTCCAAAATCGGCAACGGAATGAAACAGAACAGAGGTTGTCGACACAGCGAGCGCCACCGTGATAGCCCGTTGCTGGTAATCTAGCTGCCGGCTGAGGGTACTAACGAGCCGTCGTACGTACAGGACCAGCAGGTAACCGACAATGCCGAGGCCGACGAGGCCCCCTTCGGCCATGACTTGCAGGTACTCGTTGTGCGCGTGGGGAAAGAAGTTGCCCGTTGGACGGGGCTGATAGCCGACTACTAACTCTCGAAAGGTCCCCCACCCATGACCAACGACCGGCGCGTCTAGGAACATTCTGAACGTGGCCAACCACGCGTGGCGTCGTGACGCTTGGAAATCGTGCTCGAGGTTGCCGAAGCGATCAATAACGGCCTCTAGTCCGATCAGCACGCCGAATCCGAGCACCGCTATCAGTGCGATCCCGACTACGAAGTTTCTAGAGCGCTTTTCAGACCGGGTGTCTTCGAGCGTTGCCGGTGCAAGCTTGCGGCTGAGTAGCATGACAATGCCTGCGGCACCCGAGATTGCCATGATTCCCATTCGTGACCGGGAAAAAATCAGCGCTAGAAGTATTGTCACTGCCGCCGTGGCTGCGGCTATCGTACGGCCTGTACTGTCTGTGGCGCCATATATGCGCGTGCGCCGAGCCTGGGTGGCTAGTAAGGCCAGCGCGATCGGTGCCGTCATTTCCATGAGATAGGCGAAATGCGAGCGACCAGTGAGCGTGCCGGTAGCTGAGTGCGGAAAGATTTTTCTCTTATAGATGAGTAAGTACTCGTTTCCACTCAGTAAGTTCAGCAGGCCGTAGAGTGCCTCTGCGGTTCCAATGGCGACGAGTCCGAGTAGAAGTATCTGAATGTCGCGCCTGGATATCGCCGCTCCCCTGCAAAGCAAGTAGAATGCGACTAGTACGATAGTCGTCATGGTGGCCTGGGTCATCGCGAGCGTTGGGCCCGTGCTGAAACCGATAGCGAACTGGGCGCTGGTCTGGATAATAGCGAGCGCTGGCAACGCGAGCAGTGCTCCGGGTGGTACACCCTTGAGCAAGGCCTGAGCCGCCTGTGCTGGGTCATTTCTGATCGCGTAGCGGCCCACCGTTGCTAGAAACAGCAGCGCTAGTGTGAATTGAACGACGCTCGTGGCGAAGAACGTGGCGGAACCTAGTGGGATGAGCGCGAAGAGTACGATCGCGATCACTGCTACCGGCGAAAAGATGCGTTCTGCAGCGGGCTCGGCCATGGTCGGCGTAAGTCAAGCATACATCCAGCTGGCGAGCCAGCAGTTGCGGCAGCGAAGGATGAGGTGAGGAGACGGTGTTTCGCGAACGGGCAAGGACGCTACAGGCGATTTCTCTAACGTTGGATGTCATATGCGTGTGCATCGCATTCGGCGCTGCTCTCGGTTTGCGAGTTCTCCACGATTCGATTCCGGTACTCAACGCGATCCCTTCCACGCCGTGGAGCGAGGAAGTCTTCGTTCGCGCCGACTACGGCGTACTTCTCGGGGCCAGTCTTGTGGCCTGGCTGCTGTCGCTGCGCAATTCCGGTGTCTATTATTCGCACCGGTCTGAACGGTTCTCGACCGTTCTGGTTACATATCTGAGGGCATTTGCCTTCGCGGCACTCGCGACTACGGCCGTTACCTTTGTTTTCAAAACCACCTCTATCAGCCGAATCTTCTTCGGCTACTACTTCACGCTCTCTTTGCTGCTTCTGTGCTTCAAACAGGGCCTGGTCATCATCTTGTTGCGGGCCATTCGCCAGGCCGGCTACAACCAGCGCCACGCACTTGTCGTCGGTGGCGGAAAACCTGCGCTTTGGTTCTCCCACGTGCTGCGCGATGCGGGCGAGGCTGGTTACAATCTCGTGGGGGTCTTGCTTACCGACAAAGCGGCTGCGCTCGAAAGCACAGACCTTCCGGTTGTCGGGACCGTCGAGGACATCGATCGTGTGCTGACGAATCACCCGGTCGATGAAGTTTTCGTCGTAGGAGGGGCCGATACCATCGCGACGTTGGCGCCCCTGGCTCAGGATCTCGTGGAAAAGGGCCGAACGGTATCGCTGATCACGCCTCTGGCGAGTAGTAATCATGGAGTGCGCGGTCGGATTACCGAGTTCTCGGGAGTACCGATGATTTCGTTCGGCCCCATGCCCCGAGACGAGGTCGAATCATCCATGCGTCGCGTTATGGATATTGCGGTGGCCGGTCTGGGCCTTCTGGTATTGGCCCCAGTGTTCGCGACGGTCAGCCTCCTGATAAAGGTGTTCGACCCGGGCCCTGTTTTCTTTTCTCAGGTTCGCGTCGGGAAACAGGGTGAGCGTTTCAAACTTTACAAATTCCGCTCGATGCAGATCGACGCGGAGGGGCGGCTCACGGCCGACGATAAGCTCTATCAGCGCTACCTCGACAACGATTGCAAGCTTCCCGAGGAGGAGGATTCGCGAATCTCGAATCTCGGTCGGATCCTTCGGCGCACGAGCCTCGACGAGTTGCCGCAGCTCTGGAACATTTTAAGGGGCGATATGGCACTGGTTGGACCGAGGCCGATCCTGCCGGATCAAATTTCCGACTTAGGTCCGTACACCGACATGCTGTTGTCGACGCGGCCTGGATTGACCGGGCACTGGCAGGTCAGTGGCCGCTCTGACATACAATACCCCGACCGCGCGTTTCTCGATCTCGACTATATCGGCCACAATACGCTGAGAACGGATCTTTCGATCATCGCCAAGACCGTACCGGCGGTGGTCAAGCGCAAGGGTGCATTCTGAGTGCTACGGGTTTTTACCGCGGACTGCGCTATTAGGTAACGAAGTCATGTCGATGCAGTCGACCGCACAGAATACCGAACCGCAGTACACAGCCGTTTCGACATCGGATGAAACCGTAGTTTATGCGCCGCAGCGGTTCCGCCGGCTGTCATGGCTGCAGAAGCTGTTCACCCGCAATACGGCTTGCGGTATCGTAGCCCTGTCTGCGGTTTTCCTCGATTTTCCGATACTGCCCGAACGACAGTTCTTCGTCTCACACCTGATAGTGATTGGCATGGTCCTCTCGCTGTTCGCTCAGGGGTTGGCTATCGAGCCGCGCGTGTTTCAGCGCCACCTCTTCTACATATGTCTCCTGTTCATCCCTAGTATTTGTGCAGCTCTGTACCACGGGCCGGGGCATCGATTTTCCAACGATACGATCAAGCTTCTCATCTATGCTCTAGGGGTGTTCTCATTGGCACGAATGCTGACGAGCGAGATGATTGTCAACGTCATTCTATGGATACCCTATGCTCTCGCCGCATATTGCTTGTGGGAGACGATATCTAGCGAGAACGTTTTCACGTTCAGCGGTCGTTTTACTCTTGATAACACGGGTTCTCCGAACACCGTCGGCGCCATGTTGGCACTGGCGGTGCTACCGCTGTGGCTGTTGTACGACAGCAGCCGGCAGAAGGCACTTTCGATAGCTGCGGGTGTGACTTTGCTCGCCTTCTTAATGCTATCGTTTTCACGCGCGAATATTATTGGGCTAGGCGTAGCGGTTGTCGCCGCCGTTCCGGTAAAGCGGTTGGTGGTGATGGTGCCGCTGGTCCTCGCAATATCGGTCGTGGCGTTGTCCATGATCGTCGATCTCGGCGCCTTCATCGAGAACGCCGATGTGCTCAACAAGGCGAATCTGATGACCGATATCGTAGACCGACGCTCATCTAGTCGGCTCGACATCTGGTACACGCTGATGATGCAGTACGCCGTGACACCGACGGCATGGATATTCGGATTTGGTCCGGGGAGTGTCGAATACTACGTTCCCAGCTTCACGTCGTATCTGAACCAGAGTAAGTACCTCTACAGTCCGCACTCGAATTTGGTAGGGTCGTTCTACTATTTCGGCGTTGCTGGATTGGCCACTTTCCTTGCACTTGCTTACACGGCATTTCGCAATGCGACCGAAGCTACGAAATACCGGCGCCTGAAGATCGCCGTGTTCGCTTTCTATGCCGCAACGTCGGCCTTGGACAGCCATATTCTCGCTTCCCAGGGCATGTTCGTTCACATGTTTTTCATTTCCTTGCTATTCAGCGACTCCACGCGTGATATGGCCCGGCGGCTTTCGCGCGATGACTCGGCAGCGATACAGAGCGCCCGATCCTCCAGGTTTCCGCGGCGTTAGCTGCGCTTCTCAACCGGTGAAATTGCGTATTTGGGCACCGGGTGTAGTGGCTAGTTCGGTTACGTGTCTTCCTTTTTTGGGTTAATCTTGGACCACCAATCGCGATGATGGTGAATGGAAACTAACGATGGCCGGTCGAGAGCAGTGTTGCGCAATCATTCCCGCGCGTGGTGGGTCAAAGGGCATACCCGGTAAGAACCTCGTCGAGCTGGGCGGTAAGCCGCTCCTTGCCAGGACGATCGAAGCGGCTCGTCGTGCACGTTCAGTCGATGAGGTTTACGTGTCGACCGACGATCCTGAAATCGCGGATGTCGCCCGGAAGTGGGGGGCCGCCGTGATCGAACGGCCCGCCGAAATTAGCGGCGATTCGGCATCATCCGAAGCGGCTTTGTTGCATGCGTTGGATACGATCCGAGACCGGAACGGTGGCGATCCTGGAGTAGTTACTTTTCTTCAGTGCACGGCGCCGCTGACCGCACCCGAAGATATCGACGGCACCGTCGAGCTTGTGTTGATCGACGGCTACGACAGTGCCTTTGCGGGAACAGAATTTCACTACTTTGTTTGGCGTCGCGGCGACGATCGTGAAGGACTTGGGGTGAACCACGACCCGGCGCATAGGCCTCTGCGCCAGGACCGCGAGCTTGAGTACCTTGAGGCTGGGGCGGTCTACGCGATGCGGGTGGCCGGCTTTCGAAGCGCGCGGCATCGATTCTTCGGCAAGGTCGGCATTTATGTCATGCCGTTATCTCGTTGTTTTGAGGTCGACGATCCCGATGATTTGCGCGTTGCGGAAGCGCTTCTCGGGGAGGACATGGACCTGCGCGATGCGCTCGCGAGTCGCCCTCCGCCTCGCATGGTCGTATTCGATTTTGATGGTGTCTTCACCGACAACCGTGTGTTGGTGCTCGAGGACGGTCGCGAAGCTGTGCAGTGCAACCGCTCAGATGGGATGGGCATCGCCCAACTTCGGGAAAAGGGTATCGATGTGATGGTACTCTCGACCGAAGAGAATCCAGTGGTTACGGCCCGCTGCGAAAAGCTCCAGTTGGATTGTATCCAGTCGCTGCCCGACAAATTGGCGGCGCTTGAACTGGAGATACAGCGACGCGGTGTACGTATGGAAGAAGTCGTTTATGTGGGGAACGACCGAAACGACGTAGCATGTCTTCGTGCCGTTGGCTGTGGTATCGCGGTGTCGGATTCGCACGGGAGCGCGGCGGCGGCGGCTGATGTGATCATACCTCGACACGGCGGCAATGGCGCTGTTCGTCTCGTTTGCGATGCGGTTGAAGAGCGTTTGGGAGTATGAGCTATGGCTCGGACGGTTAAGATCGGAAACAAGACAGTTGGGCCGGGCCATCCGGTCTTCGTCATCGGAGAGATAGGAATCAATCACAACGGCGATGTAAAGCTCGCCAAACAACTCATCGATGCGGCTGCGTTGGCGGGCTGCGATGCTGTGAAGTTCCAGAAGCGGACGCCCGAACTTTGTGTGCCCCCCGAACAGCGAGAGCTCCAACGAGAGACGCCTTGGGGTGTTTTGAGCTATCTTGAGTACAAGGAACGAATCGAGTTCGGTGTCGACGAGTATGCTGTGATCGATCGCTACTGCCGGGAAGAAAAAGAGATGCTCTGGCTGGCATCGTGCTGGGATACTCCCTCGGTCGACTTTATCGAGAAGTTCAATCCAGTCTGCCATAAAATTGCATCTGCATCACTGACCGATGATTCCCTTTTGCGTCAGATCAACGGTACCGGACGCCCCGTGATGATCTCCACTGGAATGTCGACGATGCAGGAGATTCGCCATGCGGCGAACAGGATCGATCCGGATCGCTTGTTGATTGCGCATGCTACGAGTGCGTACCCGTGCAATCCCACTGAGTTGAATCTGAAGATGATCCCGAAGTTGGCCGAAGAATTCGATGCACCGATCGGTTACTCGGGTCACGAAGTCGGTCTACAAACGACCTATGCGGCTGTCGTACTCGGGGCGTGCTTTGTCGAGCGTCACATCACGTTGGACCGAGCTATGTGGGGTACGGACCACGCAGCGTCGGTTGAGCCGGGAGGCCTCGCGCGACTGGTACGCGATATTCGCGTCATCGAAAAGGCGATGGGTGACGGTGTTAAAAAAGTCTATGACAGCGAGCTTCCTATTCGCGAGAAACTACGGCGGGTCTAGTGTCAGCTCCCGCGTCGACTGTGCCCGATATCGCCGCGAAGCGGACGGCTGAGCGCGATCAGTTGTTAGAGTCGGGCTTCACGGTTTTTCGCGGGCTGCTCGATCTTCACGACATCACGTGCTTGCGGAGGGCCTGTCTGGCATACTTTGGCAGTGCCGGAGTGTTTGCCCTCATGGGTAAGACGCAACCGAACGCATTCCACTACATACCCGATATTCGTTGGCTTCTTAGTGACTCCCGCATTCTTGGTGCCGTTCGCAGCGGAACCGCACGTCATGACCTCGAGTTTACGTTTCACTCGGATGCCCACAAAGACATTATCGGCGGCTGGCACCGTGATACCGATGGCTATTTCGATTTCGCAGAGACGCTTGACGAAGAGTTCGGCGTCTACAAGGTCGCGGTGTATCTAGAAGGACACGAAGACGATGATGCGGGGTTTACGTGTCGCCCGGGATCGCATCTTAGTTCGTCACCGGATCTTCCTGAGACGGTGCTACATACTGCGGCGGGCGACGTCGTGTTGTTCGACGTTCGGCTCGCCCACCACGGTCAGGCGCCTGACTGGTTCGAAACGGGTTTGCGCTTGCTGCGGCCGGCATCGCTGCAGACGAGTGTTCGTCAGGCTTGGGCGGTGGCTCGCAACAAGCCTTCTAAGCTGTCGATCTTTTATACCTACGGCGTACCGAATCGCTTTACGACGAAATTCTCCGAGCGTAACATTGCACGACAGATTGCACAGCACGGTGACGGTGGGCCGACCGTATCGCCGGAGCTGCGTACCCTTCTCGACAGTGCCGGGCTTCCGTACTGCGGCTCCGCAGTATGATGTCGGCCGGCCGGTGGTCTGTCTTAGAGTCCCGCTTTGCTACGGTTGTTTGGCTTCTCTGATGTATGCCTGGCTTCGCATATGTCCGAGAATCGCCTGAAGAATCCCTCCTGTCATGGTTGCCGCGAGCAATCCCTCAACTCCGTACGGACCGACTAAGGTGACGGCTAAGGTGACGGTCACTGCTGCGACGGCACACATGACCACCGCTAGACCACCGGTGCGTTTTGTGCCGATCGCGATCCAAAACGCCCGTATGAAGATGAGCATTCCGAAGTTGTATACCGATGCGAATACGACCCAGGACATCCTAAGTCTGTATGCGCTTGGCAGCAGATGATCCTGAAAGAGTATCAGAACTACTGTTGCCGCATAGATTAGCGCTAGTGAAGCCGCGGCCATGGCTACAGTACGGTTGAGCCGCGCGACAGCGTCGTCGATGCGCGATACAGCGAACGACTCGAGTGTTTCGACACGGAAGGTCTCGAAGATCACCGTCGTCAACACGAGTGCAAGTGTGTAGATCTGTGTAATAAGCGTGTAGGCGGCCATCTCTTCATTGGCGGTACTCGCTGTTCCGATCCAGCGTCCCGAGAGAGAAAGGGCCCAGACAGCGATTCCATAGACAGCGGTTCCGGTACTGTAGGAAAGCGCCGGGCGCAGGAGCGCGGGGCGGAAGCGGCCGCCGTGAAATGACCCTCTGGTCAGGAACGCCGCAGCGAGCGCGGCTAATCCGTTGGAAGCGAGTGTCCCCAACACGACGGCTGGTATGGGAGCCATGCCTGTCGTGAACGCGCACCAGTATATGAGCGGAAGCCCGATACCGACGATCGATGCGACGCCTACGTAAGCGGCGATCCGATCGAGTACTCGGAATACCGACACGAAGAAGTACGTGGAGATAGACGCCGTCATCGCGCAGGCGATGCCCAGTTGAAGGCGGAGATCGGAAAGAGACAGGGCATCTTCAATGTTGTAGGACCGCAGAACGACGATCAGCGCGGCGAACCCGGCGGTTGCCGAGAGCAACCCGGCCGTTAGCATTGTCGTAAACAAGTCAGCACGATCGCTATCGTCGCGGCAATCGAAGAACAGGCGTCCGTGGGCGAGATAGATGTTCGCAGTAAGAAGAGGCGCCAGTAGGCCGAAGGTTGCGGTAAAGAGGCCGTAGCGCACGAAATTGGGTCCGCTCATGGTTGCGAGGAAAAGCGGTAGGACTAGGAACTGGCTCCCACGCTGTAGCGTGTTGGCGAGCGCGAGCATCGCGAAGCGTATCCCGTCTCCCTGGCCGGCAAAGCGGTCGAGTTGGGATCGAGTTCTATCGAGGCCAGACATACTGTGATCTGATACGTCGGAATGACGCTCGGTCCGTCGTATCATCGGCGGACGAGGGACGCGAAGATACTGTATCGGATGGCGGTGCGTGAAAGGCGGGCGCTCGAGGTTCGTCGACGATATCCACGGGTCTGACGAGAACCTGTATGACCATTGCTGAGATCTCCAATATTGCAGGGGCTTCTGAGCGACGCGAGCGCGTCGTGGCATTCGTAAACAGTACATTTCACGTAGGACTTCTTGAACAGAACGAGCCGCAGGTGGATGTGCTTGTGTGCATGCATCCCGGATTGATGGCGCAGAGCGAACGTCTGTGCAGTCACTTTGATGCCGAAATCGAGTCGCTTTCGCTCGAGACATTCGAGTTCGCTGACCTTTTGCGGGTATCGCGCACACGCGCGCGCAATCGGGCGATCTATGCGGAAGCGGGTCAGCTACTGGCCCGACTCGCACCAACAAAGCTGATCTTCTTCGTGGAGGGGAAGCCTATAGTGCGCTACTTGTTCGATACCGCGCAATCTATGGGCGTGCCGTGCGAACTATGGGAAGATGGACTGAATCACTATGTTGATTTTTTCGACGACAGCCTGTTCTACGCGAAGTCTTTGACGAAACTCGCTGCGGGTTACTATCGTCCGGGATTGTTCGGCCGCCGTCTGCCTAGAGAACGGTTGGTCGTGCGCGATCGTTTCAGGCAACGCAATCTCGGCTTTGAGATGCACGACAAGCCCGCGATGCGTTGCGATAGAGTCCTCTTCATCGGTCAGCCATTGGTCGATGACAAGCTTGTTTCTGAACGCCGCTACGTTGATGCAATATGCCGACTTCGCGATGAGGTCGGATATGCGGTCGACTATCTGGCGCACCCCCGCGAGCGCGCCAAAGCGTTCGGCGGCACGGGAATCGATGTAGTGTCGAGCAACGGGAGTGCCGAGGCGTATTGCGAAAAGTTCGACTACCTCGCGTTCGTTTCGGCGTTCTCGACGTCGAACCTGAACATCGGTCGCTTTCACAAGAATTACTACGCACCGTCCGCGTTTGGGCTCGGACGGATCGCAGCGAAGCTTCGGTCGCAGGCATTCATTCCTGTCAAGGTCGTCGACTCGTTTTCCGACATCGAGCTTTCGTCGGAGTAGCCGGGTGAGTGGTGCGAATTTCGTTTTAGGGATTCCGACGCTCAACGCAGAGAAGAATCTCGACGCGTTCCTACTCGGTCTTGAGCAACAGACTCAGAAGCCCGACCGTATATTGGTTGTCGACTCGTCGTCGGACGATCATACGGTCGATCGCTTCCGCGAATACGGGGCCGAAGTGTCGATCATCGGTCGCAACGAGTTCGATCACGGAGGCACGCGCCAACGCATCGTCGACGCCTGCGGCGATGACGAGATAGTCGTTTTCATGACACAGGATGCGATCTGCGCCGACGAGTACGCCTTTGCAAATCTGGTTGCGGCGGTTGAAGATCCGCAGGTCGGGGCGGCGTGTGGGCGCCAGTTGCCGCACAAAAACGCAGGCGCAGTCGAGGCCCATGCCCGTGCGTTCAATTACCCCGATACGTCGCGTCGATTGTCCAAAGCCGACATCGATCGGCTCGGCATTCGTGCAGCCTTCATGTCGAATTCCTTCGCTGCCTATCGCATCGACGCATTGAAAGAGGTCGGCGGCTTCCCGATCCGTACGATCATGAACGAAGACATGTACGTGGCCGCGCGCATGCTTATGAGCGGCAGATCCGTTGCGTACGCAGGCGATGCCCGGGTGCACCACTCCCATTCATACAATATCGGCGAGGAGTTTCGCCGTTACTTCGACATCGGCGTGTTCTTTGCGCACAACCGCTGGCTCGTCGACCGCTTTGGAGGGGCCGGCGGCGAGGGCCGCAAGTACCTTGCATCCGAACTGCGCTGGCTGCTCGAGCGCCAGCCTACCGCCATCCCCGGCTCGATAGCGCGAAACG
>Ga0315338_1001375_pt1 | contig 31164 bp, 27 predicted proteins | sample ASW8metaG_FD_204518 | JGI IMG/M metagenome (GOLD analysis project Ga0315338, IMG submission 204518) | Ammonia-oxidizing marine archaeal communities from Monterey Bay, California, United States - ASW #8 | ecosystem: Environmental > Aquatic > Marine > Coastal | place: USA: California | collected... | reverse complement strand
GGCTCCACGGCCGGAAGTCGCCTCGCCCATGGCTCGCTGATGGGGATCTCGAAGTAGTCGCGCAACATGGAGCAGAGCCAATTCGTGCCGGTGCGCGGATAACCCAATACGAAGATGGATCGATACCTGTTGGGCGGAATGCAGCTGATTCCAACCGTCGCCCAGTATCGGAATCGTTCACCGAGTCGTGAGAGGGGAACGCGCGGAATCTTCACCATGGAACGAACTCGCAGACTCTGTGATTGGATGAAAGAGGTTTGGAGATACGACTCGAAGGCGCTTTCCCTGCCATTGCGGGCGGGGGTCGGGACAGGCCGTCTTCAGACATCGTCCCGACGCAGCGGCCTCATGAGCGGGTTGGCCGAAGGGATGACTATGCGGTCTTCGCGGATGATTCGTTCGAAGCCCGAAGCCCGAAGCCCGAAGCCCGAAGCCCGATCCGATTATTGCGCGATCCGTGCGGATTTCCCAGAAGCACATCCGGGAGGGGGCGTCCATGGACGCGCGAACTCAGGCCGACGGTCTTCTGCGGTGTCGAGTCGATGCGGCGTGCGGCCCTCTCGATGATCTCGGTCGAATCCTGGTGCAGAATGTCCTCCGGCCAGAGGCGCGCGTCGCGCGCTCGGGACGGCGACGGGCAACGATGTCGATGGAGTTCAAGATGGGGGAATCGATGCCGCACGATCTCGACGTAGTCAAGCTTCTTCGTGCCGACATGGAGCTGGCCTTGTGCCCTTCGGTCGGCGGCGGCGCAGCCGCCTTCAGGTTTCGTGGCATCGACGTCCTTCGCCCCGCTTCGCGCGAAGCGATCGCCAGCAGGACTCCGACGGAGCTGGGGGCCTTCCCGCTCTTCCCATTCTCCGGGCGAATCGCCGAGGCTCGCTTCCGCTTCGCGAATCGGGACATCAACCTCGAGCCCAACTTCGCGCCCGAGCCACACGCGATTCACGGTCGCGCCTGGCAGAACGTCTGGCATCTGGACGAACACACGCAGACGTCGGCGTCCCTGGTCTACGAGTCGGCGTCCGCGGGCGCGATCGACGACTGGCCCTGGCCCTATCGCGCGACCCAGCGGTTCATGCTCGAGGACGACGGGCTGACCCTGTCGCTCTCGATCACGAACGCAGCCGATGAGGCCATGCCCGCGGGACTGGGCTGGCATCCCTATTTTCGACGCGACGACGCGCGGCTCACCGCGGACGTTCGGGAGATCTGGCGATCGGGGGACGACATGATTCCGGCGGGTCCGTCTCCAGTCGACGAATCGAACGACCTGAGAACGGCTCGCGATGTCTGTGATCTCGAATTCGACGATGCGTTTGGCGTCGGTGAGAGCCCCACTGAGATCGAGTGGCCCGCGACCGGAATCCGGGCGTCGCTCGTCGCGACGAAGAATCTTCGCCATCTCATCGTCTATACACCGCCCGGGGAAGACTTCTTCTGTGCAGAGCCCGTGAGCCATGCGCCCGATGCCTTGAATAGTCGACTTCCACTCGAACGTACGGGGCTCGTCGTGCTCGCTCCTGGCGAGCGGCTGGAAGCGGAGATCCGACTCGGTGTCGAAGCGCTTCCCTAGGCAGAAGACTCGCTAGACGGAATAGAACTCTCGATACCAGGCGACGAACCGCGCCATGCCCTCTTCGAGCGGAACCTTCGGGCGATAGCCGACCGCTTCGGTGAGGGCGGAAACATCGGCGTAGGTTTCCTTTACGTCGCCCGGCTGGAGGGGCAGCATGTTCTTGATCGCCTTCTTGCCCGTGCATTCCTCGATGACCTCGATGTATCGAAGTAGGTCGATGGGTCTCTCGCAGCCGATGTTGTAGACGCGCCATGGCGCGGAGCTCGTTGCGGCGTCGGGATCGGCCGCGTCGTACGCGGAATTCGGCGTCGCTGGTTGGTCGTGTGTCCGGAGGACGCCGTCCACGATGTCGTCGATGTACGTGAAGTCTCGGCGATGATCGCCATGGTTGAATACATCGATCTGCTCTCCCGCGAGGACGCGACGAACGAAGATGAACGGCGACATGTCGGGCCGACCCCAGGGCCCATAGACCGTGAAGAAGCGCAGGCCCGTCGTCGGCAGGCCATAGAGATGGGCATAGGTATGGGCCATCAATTCGTTGGCGCGCTTCGTCGCGGCATAGAGACTGACCGGATGATCGACCGCATCGCGCTCGGAAAAGGGTGTCTTCGTATTTCCGCCGTAGACTGAACTGCTGGACGCGTAGGTGAGATGTTCGACTTCGAGCTGTCTCGATGCTTCCAGGATGTTCAAGAACGCCGTGAGATTCGCTCTGCCGTAGACGTGTGGATTCTCGATCGAATAACGAACGCCTGCCTGAGCGGCGAGGTGGATGATGCGAACAGGCGCTTCTCGAGTCAGCAGGTCGAGTGTCTGCGCCGTGTCCGAGAGATCGAACTCGAAGTGACGGTAGGCTGAGGAGCCTTCGAAACGCTGTAGGCGTGCGCGCTTGAGCGCGGGATCGTAGTAGTCGCTCATGCAGTCGATGCCGACGACTTCGTCTCCCCGCTCGAGGAGTGCTTCGGCAACGGCCGCGCCAATGAAACCGGCGGTTCCGGTCACTACGATCTTCATCTGCGCATTCTCCGACAGAATCGATGCGTACGCCATGCCCACACGCTGCGCACCGCGGCGAGCCTGCTTGCACTCGACTCGTCGATCGACGACATTCCGCGACGCGCGACGAGTCAGGAGATTCCGCCCGCCCAGCAAGAGCCGTCGGCTCATGAAGCGACATCAGTTCGTGAAGCGCGATCAGCTCATGAAGATCCGCCGAAGAGCGACGAAGGACGAAGAGAGTCAGCGAGTGATGAAGAGCCTCCGCCGATGACCAGCCGTCAATGGACCAGTCAGCGCCCGAAGAGAGTGGCCGTGACGGGGGGCGCCGGCTTCCTGGGCTCCCATCTCTGCGAGCGTCTACTCGCGAACGGGCACGAGGTCCTCTGTATCGACAATTTCTTTACCGGTTCGCGGCGGAACATCGCGCACATGATGGATGACCCGATGTTCGAGCTGCTGCGGCACGACGTCACGTTCCCGCTCTTCGTCGAAGTCGACGAGATCTACAATCTGGCCTGCCCCGCCTCCCCGCCGCACTATCAGAGCAATCCCATCCAGACGACGAAAACGAACGTGCATGGCGCGATCAACGTGCTCGGACTGGCGAAGCGATTGCGCGCGAGAATCCTGCAGGCCTCTACGAGCGAAGTCTACGGAGATCCGGCGGTCCATCCGCAGACCGAGGACTACTGGGGAAACGTCAATCCGATCGGCCCCCGTTCCTGTTACGACGAGGGAAAGCGCTGTGCCGAGACCCTGTTCTTCGACTACCACCGCGAGATCGGGCTCGAGATCAAGGTCGCTCGAATCTTCAATACCTACGGTCCCCGCATGGATCCGGAAGACGGCCGTGTCGTGTCGAACTTCATCGTACAAGCACTCGAGGGTACGCCGATCACCATCTACGGAGACGGAACCCAGACGCGATCCTTCTGTTATGTCGACGATCTCATCGCCGGCCTCGTCGCATTGATGGAGAGCGACCCCGGCATCACGGGTCCGATCAATCTCGGCAACCCCGGCGAGTTCTCCATGAAGGAACTTGCGGCGCTCGTGATCGAATTGACCGGCTCGAAGTCCGAGATTCGTCACGAGCCCTTGCCCCCGGACGATCCGACGCGACGCTGCCCCGACATCGCGCGAGCGGAATCGCAACTCGGCTGGTCGCCGAGCATCGCTCTGCGCGAGGGTCTCACCGAGACGATCGGCTACTTCGAAGAGATCCTTCGCGGCACGCGCAACTAGATCTCGATCCTCTTCCACGCTCCGCCGTGGAAGCGGAGCGCGAGGAAGAGCGCGAGGCAGATGATCGAGCCGAGCCCGCCGAGCCATGCGCCCGTGAGGCCGAGGTCCATGGGAACGGCCAGGAAGTAGGCCAGGGGGAGGAACACCCCCCACGACAACAGGCAGCGAATCACGAAGGGCCAGCGGGTATCGCCCGCGCCCCGCAGCGCTCCGTCCGAAACGATCGCGATCGCGTCGAAGAACTGATAGAACGCGCCCACCATCAACAGAGGACCGCCATACCTGAGCACGTTCGGGTCACTCGAAAAGAGCCCGAGTAGCTGGCTCGGGATCAGCATGAACAGCGCCGCAATCAGCGCCGCGAGTATGCAGCCCAGGATCATCGACGAACGCAGGCTCCGCGCGACGTGCTCGAGCTGACCCGATCCGATGTAGCGCCCGACGAGCGTCGTCGTCGCGATCGAGATTCCGACTGCCTGCATGAACGAGAGACTCAGCAGCTGGATGAACGCGTGGCTGGCCGCCATCGGTGCGTCGCCCATGCGAGCCACGAACGCCGTGAATACCGCATAGGCGAGCATCTCGATCGTCCACTGTCCGCCGATCGGGATCCCCGTGCGCCAGAGGCGCTTGATTTCGCTGAAGCGCGGCGGATGGAAGCGAGTTTCGAATCGGCGGACGATGCCCGGTCGCAGGAAGATGAAAGCGATCGTGCCGAAGTAGATCCATTCCGAGATCGACGTCGCGACACCGGCGCCGACGACGCCCATCTTTGGCATTCCGAACCAGCCGTAGACCAGTCCCAGATCGAGGAAGAGGTTCGCGACGTTCGCGATCAGCGTCGTGATCAATGGGGTTCGCGTGTCACCGATGCCTCGAAAGAACGACGAGAGCGAGGACGCGGCGGTGATGCCCATGATGCCGAAGGAGCGCGCTCGCATGTAGCCAGTCGAGAGCGGCGCGATCGAATCGGACGGCGCGAGGATTCCGATCGCCGTGTCGGCGAAGAGGAACACGAAAACGGCGGCCATGCCTGCGAGGGGCACGACGGAGGCGAGGCCCTGCCACGACCATGTACCGCATTCCTTCGTTCGTCCGGCGCCATGGTTCTGCGCGACGAAGGTCTGGACGCCCGTCGACGTGCCGACGAAGAATGACGTGATGGTCCAGACCCACATGCCACCGAGTCCGACGGCGCCGAGCTCCGCGGCGCCCAGCCGTCCGACGATCACGGAGTCGACGACGCCCATGGCCGTGACCATGATCTGCGTCAGCACGAGGGGCGCCGCGAGTTCGGCGACCTCTGCCATTCCGCCTTTGGTTCTGGATTTACTCATCGTCGTCCTCGTGTTGCTCGAAAGGCCAGGGGCCGCAGTCGCTTTCGCGTCTGCGGCCCCTGGGTTCAACACTGGATGACGTGTTCAGATGGTCCTGGAGTCAAGGACAGACGCGGATTCTCTCCACCGGATTGACCACCGGCATCCGACGCTTGGTCGGCTTCGTCGATGCGGCGGGTTTGTGAAGGAAAAGGTCTATCATCACTTCTCTCCGTGACGGGCTTGTTACCATGACTTGCGAACGAGAGCAATCGTGGTCCGCCGGTTTCCGGAACCCCCCGATGATTCGATGACACGGAACTTTCCGATGCGCCCTGGCAGTCGATCCAATTCGCGACGAATCGCGCTTCGAGGGTTCGCTCTTTGCTGTCTGCTCGGGTTCGCCTCGACGTTCGTCGGTTGTGAGTCGACGCCGATGCGAACATGGCGCGGGGCACGGCATTATGCGGCGGGAACCGACGCCCTCTCACGCAACGAGAGTCGCCTGGCGATCGCCGAACTCGAACGCGCCGCCGACCTCGTTCCCCATGCCTCCGAGGTCCAGAACCATCTCGGATTGGCCTATTGGTCCGAGGGGCAGACCTCTCTCGCGCGCCTCGCCTTCGAGAAGGCGGTCGAGCTCGACTGCGAGAATGTTGCAGCGCAGTCCAACCTGCGACGACTCGAGGAAGTGGATCCGACCGTGACCCGTCTCGACGAGTCGAGTGGGTCTGGCGCTTCCGAATCCGTGGAACGCAGCGCAGGAATCGATGCCAGCAGCCGTGCGGGCGTCTCTGGCCAGGGTGGATGACGATGAGTGGTGATGATCGAAAGATGACCTACAGCGAACGAGACCGTCTCCGGCGCGAGGGCGGCGGATCGGGCGGGCGCCCTCGCGGCCGCCGTGCGCAGATCGAAGATGAGAAGCGCTCGCGCGACGCGCTGGCCGTCGCGGACTCGCTCTTCACGGACGAAGCGGGCGGAGAGGAGGGCAAGGAGCTGGCCGATGCGGTGCGCGCGGCGCACGGCACCCCGGAGCTCACGGCTGCCTGTCGCGCCTACGTCGATGGCGTCGGACCGCCCGGATCGATCGCGATGATCTCGATCTTTCTCGATGCGGACGAGAAGGATCTTCGCGTATCGGCGCTGGACGAGTTGCTGCGTCTGAAGGAGGCCGGCGATCTCGAGCTCGATGGCGGGCTGAAGCGACAAGTACGGATTCTGTCCGAGGACTTCGACGACGATCTGGCCTCGCGAGCCGAGGACATCCTCGAGTAGACGCTGAGCCTTCGAGCGGGACTGAGCATCTCTCGCATGATACTCTCCGGCCATGGCGCACGAAGTCGAGATGAAAGCCCTGGCCGAGTATCTCGAGCAGAATCATCTCAAGCATACGAAGCAGCGTGAGCTGATCCTCGAGAGCTTTCTCGAGGCGAAGCGGCATATCACGAGCGAGGACCTCTACCAGGCGGTCCGCGAACAACATCCGAACATCGGATACACGACTGTCTACCGAACGATGAAGCTGCTGGTCGAGGCTGGCCTCGCGACGGAGCGTCGCTTCGACGACGGGATCACGCGCTACGAGATCGAGCAGGAACACCACGATCATCTCGTCTGTATCAAGTGCGGAAGAATCCAGGAGTTCGAGTGCGAGATGATCGAGCGCACACAGAACGAGATCGCGGCGAGCCACGATTTCCAGGTACTGCGACATCGACACGAACTCTATGGTCATTGTCGGGACTGCCGCGAAGACCGAGCGCCCGCCTGAGCTGCGGCGCCATCCGCAGCGGACCGCAGACCATCCTCATGAGAAGCCGAAGGCGCTGACTGCGCTGACGATGCCGTCTACGAAGTGGGCGAAGACGCCGCCGAGTAGACGGGGAGATCCGCGTCGGTGCAGTCTGCGAGGCGTGTCCCGTGTCGGTCCTTTGCGGAGAGCAGGGGGTCCTCGATCGGCCAGTCGATGCCGAGGGCCGGATCGTCCCAGGCGATCGTGAGTTCGCTCGTCGGATCGTAGACATCGGTACATCGGTACTGCAGATCCGCGAACTCGCTGAGGACGCAGAAGCCGTGTGCGAACCCTTCCGGGATCCAGAGCTGCAGGAAGTTCTCGGCGGACAGGACGACGCCGACGTGCCGTCCAAAGGTCGGCGATCCGCGACGGATGTCTACGGCGACATCGAAGATCTCGCCTTGCGACACTCGAACCAACTTGCCCTGGGGCTTTGCGATCTGCGCGTGGAGACCGCGAAGCGTGCCGCGCTGCGACCGGCTGTGGTTGTCCTGGACGAATCGCTCGTCGAGTCCAGCCTCTGCGAATTTTTCGGCGTGCCACGACTCGAAGAAGAAGCCGCGAGCGTCCCGATGAACATCGGGCTCGACGAGCAGGACATCGGGCAATTCGGTCGGCGAGATCTTCAAGTCGGGAAACTCCTCGCCCAGAGCATGCCATGATCGGCACGTCCTCCGCGAATTCCGTGTTCGGTCGGCTGCTTCAGGGGTCGTGCGCGGGTTCTGGGCGTTCTGGGCGGACTGCCGCTCAGCCGCAGAGCTTGGCCGGGGGGGTGTCGCGGAAGTTGCCCGCAAGTCGGACACGTCCCGAGTTCAGCATGTAGGCCACCGTGGCGAGCACTTCGTTCTCGGTCTCGGCGACCTCGCTGACGGCTTCGACCAGCTCGAGGAGCGTCATCGATCGACTCTCCTCGGCCGAATCCGTCTGTATCTCGTGAACGACCGGAATGTGATCGACCGGTACTGCGATGCTCGAATGACTCATGCTCGAAATCCTCCCCACTCCCCGAAACGCGGCCTCTGTCTATGCCTCTTCCATCGGCAAAGAGAGACCGAATCTGAGCGCCGCAACCAATCGCCGGAGTCCAAGGAACGATCTGGCAGTCCGGCACCATGCGACGCGCTCTCAGGACTTCCAATGCATTCGCCGTGCCGAGTTCGTCGGGCGCGCAGATGGGTGGCAACTTGGCCATCGTGGTGTCCGAGCGCACGCTGAACGCGTCTCAGCTCTCGACGCGCGGCCGACGGGGCGGCGAGGGCGCCTCGGGTGACGGATTTCGGACGCTCGCCGTTCGAGAATCGTCACTCCGACCAGCCCAGCCGAAGTTGGATCGCCTCGGCGATCGCCTCCGACGTCGTCTCTTCGTGGCCAGCGAGGTCCGCGATGGTGCGCGCCACGCGGAGGATCCTGCGTGCGGCGCGCGCCGAGAGATGGAACCCGTCGACCGCGCGACCGAGGAGGGCCAGCCCCTTCTCGTCGGCGCATACGAGCTCATCGAGGCGCGAGTCCGGAATGCCGGCACTACACGAGACGCCCCGAGCGCGCTGCCGCTCTCGGGCCATCGCGACGCGCTTCCGTGCCTCTTCGCTCGTCGTTCCTCCACTGGGCGATCGCAGCACCTTCCATGGCACCTCACCGACGACCACGCCCATGTCGATCCGATCGAGGAGAGGGCCCGACAGTTTTCGTCGATAGCGAGCGAGGGTCGCGTCGTCGCAGCGACAGTCGCGGTCGGGGGCGCCGTAGTAGCCACACGGGCAGGGGTTCGCCGCGGCGATGAGCTGGAAGCGCGCGGGAAGATCGCAGGAGTAGCTGGCTCGGGCGATGCGAACGCTGCCCTGCTCCATCACTTCGCGCAGCGACTCGAGACAGCGGCGATCGAACTCGGGGAGTTCGTCGAGGAAGAGCACGCCGTGATGGGCGAGCGAGACTTCTCCCGGTCGGACGGGATGGCCACCGCCGAGCAGACCCGCGGCGCTGGCGCTGTGATGCGGTGCGCGAAAGGGCGGAGCGCTCGAGATTGGCTGGTCCGGGGCGACGGCGCCCGCGGCGTCGAGAACTCGAAAGGCCTCGAGTCGTTCGTTCTCGCAGAGTGGGGGAAGCAGACCGGGAAGGCGTCGGGCGAGGAGCGTCTTGCCGGTTCCGGGCGGCCCGAACATCAGCAGTCCATGTCCTCCGGCTGCAGCGATCTCGAGAGCGCGTTTCGCGAATTCCTGTCCGCGGATGTCGGAGAGGCACGCGTCCGCTTCGAGTTCGCCAGCGTGATTCGGAACTTCTTCGACGCAGAGCAGCACTTCTTCGCCGCGCAGATGCCCGACGACCGAAGCCAGGTCTTCGGCCGCGACGACCCGAATACCGGGTGCGAGGCACGCGCGCTGGGCGCTCTGCATCGGGACGATTGCCTCCGAGGCGCCCGCATCCCGCATCGCTATCACCGCAGCAAGCGTGCCGCGTGTTCCGCGGAGGCGACCGTCGAGGGCGAGTTCGCCGACCAGACCACGCCGCGTGGGCGGATCGTCCCCGAGCGCACCAGAGGCTTCGAGAATGGCGATCGCAATCGGAAGGTCGAGCCCTGCCCCGCTCTTGCGAAGTTCGGCGGGCGCGAGGTTCACGGTCACGCGATGGTCCGGGAACGGAAGCCCGGCAGCGGCGATGGCTCCGCGAATTCGCGAGACGCTCTCGCGCACGGCGGCCTCCGGGAGGCCGACCACGTCGACACGCGGGAGCTGAGAGGAGATACGAACTTCGACTTCGACCGGAACGCCGGACACGCCCACCAGGGCGGCTCCCCAGATACAGGTCATACTTGACCCTCGCCGGGACCGAGTGAGTCGTGACAAGTCTGGATAGAATCGTTCGAAGGTCGCTCCGGGTTCGCTACTCGACCGCAATCGACACGTCATGCGCAAATGGCGCGTCGATCGCGTGATGTGAGCCCGGAAATCAAGGGAGGCAGAGCCCTCAGGGTAGGGCTCTGCCTCCGACTTTCGAAAAGCCCCGCGAGGAGCGGGCCTATGAAATGGAAGTGTCGGCGAGTGCCCAGATGTGTCAATCATTCTGCATCGGAAACGCAATTTCTCCGATGGGCCCCGAGACGGGGGGATGAAAGCGTTCTAGAGCGCGGAGAATCGATGCAGGAACCCCTCGAGTGGCCGATCGCTGGCTCTCGTTCCGTCATTCCGCTCATCGGTCGAGGATCGGCCGCTCGCCGGCGACCGCGCCAAGGACCTTCCCGAAGCCCCTCCGGACCAGGCCGGGCTGCGGCCCTCGTCGTGGCATTTGCGCTCGTCGTATGCGCGGCGCTCGGCTGCGGCACCGCCCTGCCCCCGCATCCCGTCGTCGACGATCTCGACGAAGGCTTCTCGAGTGAGTTGCTCGAAGCACAGAAGTCGACGCTCGACGGCCTCTTCCCGCGCCTCCCGGGCAGTCCGCTGGATTCCATCGCGCGTGGCTATCTGAAGCGCGAGTTCGAATTGTCGGGCGCGGACGTGCGTGTTCTCGAGGACGCGGGACGGCGCCACCTGCTGGCGGAGATCGAGGGCCGATCTCGGGACGTGATCCTTCTTGTTGCGGCCTACCCGGGGCTCGAATCAGCGGAATGGATCGATGACTCGGGAGCCGCCGTGCTGCTCGAACTTGCCCGCGTCTTCGGCGAGAGAGAATTGGCCTATACCCTCGAATTCGCCCTCGCAGAGGTGTCTCCGCAGCGTGGGGACCTCGCCGTCGACCACGCGCGCGACGCGGCGGTCGAAGACGCCGACCTGGGCGCGGAGTTGGGCCACGGCATGCGCGACGGCATCGAGGCGCGTGTAGGAGAGCCGACTTGGACGCGGATTCCGAGCCGCGCGGATGCTCGGACGAGCCTCGCCGAGGCCGGTGAGAGTCTGGCGCGGGCGATCGAAGGAGAGGGCCGCAGCGCGCGGATTCGCGCCGTGGTCGTGATCGATGTGTCGCGCAGCGACGGCTTCCGAATCGCGCGGGACCTGCGCTCCCATCCGGGATTTCGCGCGGTCTTCTGGGAGAGTGCAGCCGATCTTGGCTTCTCATCGACGTTCCCGGAAGGGGCCGCCTGGGACTCCCCAGAGAGCCTGCACCTGGGGTTTCGGGATCGCGGGATGGATCGGGTACTGGCTCTGGTCGAGGCCGAGGCGGACTTCGATCGCGGTGATGTCGGTGATCTCGGAGCAGCCGTCTCTGAGGAGTCGGGATCCCTGGACGCTGTGGGTCTCGTGAGCCTCGAGGCCCTGGGACGACTCATGCGACGCTTCGAGAAGGTCGACGCATTCGCGCGCTGACCGGGCCGGAGACGCGACGTGACGGGCCTGTGGCGACACTGCGGCGGCTCAGAGGGAGCCCGATCGCAGGCCGGGTGCATGTCTCGGCCAGAATCGCCGAAATGCCCGCATCTAGCTGATTTTTCAAGGGGTTTTCGTTGCGGAGACCGCGGGTTCACGCTACTTTCCGGCGCTCCGGATATCAGGGATAGGGCCGTCCCGAGTCCGATTCTCGAGTCTTTCAGGTTGATGGACGGATCGGCGAATGCCGCGTGACGGATCGCAGCGCGGCGGTTGGCGCGGGCTCGAGCGGGTTCGAACCAAGTAGAACGGGTAGAGACAGGTAGAGAGCAACGATGTGCACGCTGATCGTTCTCCACCGATGTGTACCGGGTCGACCGCTGGTCGTCGCCGCCAATCGGGACGAATTCCTGGATCGGCCAGCCGAGGAACCGGCGCTTCGATCGTCCCGAACCGGGCGGATCGTCGCTCCACTGGACCTGGAGGCCGGCGGAACCTGGGTGGGCGTGAGCGAGCGGGGTGTCTTTGCGGGCCTGACGAATCTTCGGCCCCAGGCGCCGGCTGCGGTCGACGCCGGAAGTGATCTCGAAACGATCGAGAGAGCTTCGAACGAACGAAATCGGATCGCGACGCAGGCGCTGAGATCGCGCGGTGAAGTCGTGATGAGAGCATTGGAAGCAGAGAGCGCGGCGGATGCGATGCGCACGCTCTCGAAGCTGGAGACGGAGACCTACAACCCCTTCCAACTCCTGGTCGCGGATGGAAACGAAGCGTGGCTGGCCGTGTACCGCGGCTCACCTCGCCTCGTCGAACTCGAGCCGGGCGCCCACATCGTGGGGAATGTGGTCGGGGAACGAACAGAGGCCGCCATCGCTGAGGCCGCAACTGGAGCGGCCGCTCGAAATCTTCTGGCGGATGAGGAGCCGAGAGCACGAAAGTTGACGCGCGTCCAGGAGCGCGTCGAGAAGATGATGACGGAGCCCGGCCGTGACCCCTTCGAGGGCCTGGCCAGTATCTGTCGAGAGCATGTCGAACTTCGAGGCGACGGTGATCAGGACGCGCCGAGCCTCTTCGAATCGACATGCGTTCATGTGGCGGATCGCTACGGGACGCGGAGTTCCCTCATGCTGGAACTCTCGACGGATCCCACGGCGCATCGTCTCTGGACCACGGATGGCCCGCCGTGTGAGCGGCCGTTCGAAAATCGATCGTCCCTGCTTCGGGAGCTCGACGTGAGGTTGAGCAACCGTGCAGGGGCCGAAACGACGTGAGGAACAACCGTTGAGAAGAATTGGTAGCAACATCCGAAAGAAGAATTCCGAAGAGCGCTCGCACCGACTGGTGAAGAACATCATCGAGTACTCGGATACGGAATCTCCCAAGAATCAGTACCCCCGTCGAATCGTCTCACCGACGCGCGCTTCGAGCTGCTGCACGGACGAGAGCCGCCTGAACGTCGGCTCGATCCGTGAAGTCGAGGGGTTCAAATTCTGTTATCGGGTCTGTCAGGAATGCGGCCATGCCGTGAAGTACTTCTACCCCTCGGTCGAATCGACGAGTTCGGCGCTCAAGGCCTATCGCGAGCGACAGAAGTACATGCTCCAGTAGCAGCCCGACACAGGGTTCCAGTTCGGGAAGGCGGCCAAGGGATTGGCCGCCTTCTTGCTTTTCTGGCCCTTTGTCGGATGCTCCGCCTGATGTGGCCTGTGTCGATGCAGAGGGGATTTCGATGACGATGTCGGACGCTCGACCCATCGCGAATCTTCGCGATGCCGCAGCCTATCTCGACGGACTGATCAATCGCGAGCGCGATCCTGCCTACGCTTATGCGCGTCTCGATCTGCGACCCATCCATGCGCTGCTCGAACGATTGGGGCGACCCGAGCAATCCCTGTCCGTCATCCACGTCGCGGGCTCGAAGGGCAAGGGCTCGACCTGCCTCTTCGCCGAAGCGATCCTGATGTCCCTTGGCGAACGCGTCGGCTGCTTCACATCGCCGCATCTCGAGAGCTGGGTCGAACGCTTCAGGGTCGATGGAAAGCCGGTCGAAGACGCGCTGTTGGTGCAGGCCATCTCTCGTATCCGGCCGATCGTCGACGAACTCCGTGCGGGACCGCGAGAGACGCTGCCGAGTTTCTTCGACGCGACGACCGCCGCGGCGTTCCTGCTCTTTGCCGAAGCCGGTGTGGATCGCGCATTGATCGAGGTGGGCCTCGGGGGTCGACTCGATTCGACGAACGTCGTCGACCCGGTGGTTACCTGCATCACGAGCATCGAACTCGAACACACGGACAAACTCGGCGAGACCGAAGCCGAGATCGCAGGCGAGAAGGCGGGAATCCTGAAACCGGATCGTCCGGCCGTGCTCGGCTCCCTGCGCCCAGATGCCTCTCGAGTGATCCGGACCCGGGCGCGTGAACTCGACGTGCCGGTCGTCGCCTGGGGCGAAGACTTCGAAGTGACCTCGACGCCGGCGGCCTCCGGTGGCCGGGACTTCGTGTTTCGCGAAGGGGCGGGTTCGGGTTCGACCTTCGAGATCCGAACGACCCTCGCCACTCGCGGTGCGGCTGCGATGTCGAACGCCGCCTTGGCGATCGCCTCTGTTCGAGCGCTCGACGCCTACCCCGATGCCGAAGTCGAGAGCGCGTCGGTCGAGGCGCTCGCTCGCTGTGTCTTGCCCGCGCGAATCGAAGTCCTGTCGAACGACGAGGAAGTGATCGTCGATGCCGCGCACACGGCCGAGTCCGCGCGCGTCCTGGCCAAGGAACTCGAGTCCCTCGCGCCGGACGGAATCGAGCTGATCCTCTCGGTCTCGAGCGACAAGAATCTCGATGCGCTGCTCGACGCTCTGCTTCCCATGACGCATCGGGTGTGGGTGACGCGCGCGGAACCGACTCGCTCGATGGCGACCGACGTATTGGCCAAGGGGGTGCGCGAGCGCGCGCCGGGTCTGCGTGTCGAAGCGGTGGAAGATCCAGAGAACGCGGCGCGCCGCGCGCGCTCCGCGTTGTCGGCGGGATCGAAATTGTGTGCGGCCGGGTCGGTCTATCTCGCAGGCGCGGTGCGCCGTGCGCTGGGTCCTCCGCCCGCGACGCCCGGCGCAACGGCTTCGGATCCCCCCAACCGAGCAGGTAGTGGGTCGCCGTGAGCGATGTGACGATCGGTCCGGCGCGAGCCGAAGACGTCGAAGCCCTCCCCGGGATCGAAGTCCGCGCCGCGACGCTCTTCTCTCCCGAGGACCTCGCGCCGGAGCACGCGTCGGACGCGACTCCCCTGCCCGTCTACGCAGCCGCCCAGCGCGACGGCCTTCTGCTGGTCGCGCGGGATGCGGATGATCGAGTCGTTGGCTTCGCGCATCTCGAGTGGATCGACGGTGTCGCGCATCTGGAGGAGCTGGACGTCGAGCCCGAGATGGGTCGTCGGGGGATCGGTCGTGCCCTGGTCGAAGCGGCCTGTCGACTCGCGCGGAACGAGGGCAGTGATCGCATCACGCTCTCGACATTTCGCGAGGTCCCGTGGAACGCGCCCTTCTATGCGCGTCTGGGCTTCGTCCCGATTCCCGAGGACGATCTGGGCGCAGGCCTGCGAGAGCGGCGGGACCGAGAGGCGGAAGACGGACTCGACCCGGGCAAGCGCGTCATGATGTCGCGTGCATTGCGGGGTGCCGACTCCGCCTAACGGGGAGGCATGTCCATCGCGGCGCGCATTTCGTTGTAGACGCCGAGAAGGCTGATATCCCGCTGCTTCGGCGGCCGCGGCGGCGCATTCTCGAGGAGTCGACGCGCGCCGGTGCGCAGGCCCGCGATCGACCGTCGAGCGCGCTTTCGGATCTTCGCGAGGTCTGACTCGGCGCTCCTTGCGAGCCAGAGCGCTTCTAGTCGACCGAGCTGCTCGGTCTGAGCGACCGCGAGGTCGTCGAGTCGACGCGCCAGGCCGCGCCTTTCACGTGCGACGAGACTGCCGGGCTCGCTTCTCCACGTGTTGTACTCGATCGCGGCCAGGCTCTTGTCGACGGCCAATCGCGTCGCGTCGGCTGCCCAGGCGATCTCCTGGCGTGCCAGGCCCAGAAACGAATCGTCCGCATCTGCCAGCCGCAGACGATCGATCTCATCCATCACGGCGTCGACGCGTCGTCGGCTGCGCTCGAGCGCCGGTCGCCTGGCGTGCTGGAGGAAGAAGCTGGATCCGAGAGGATCGAAATAGAGATACTGGAGGGGTGAGCCGTTCGCGACGCGGAATCCCGCATCGTGGATCGCGCCGAGCTTTCGATAGAGGCGCCCGATTCTCGCCCCGCCCTCGCCGAAGACGTGCGTTCCGAACGCTCGATCGAACGCACGCGGATCGAGTCCGCCCGACCAGGCCTGTTGCGCGCCCCAGGCATAGGCGAGCAGCGAAACGCCGAGTGCGTTGTAGTGCCCGAAGTCGCCCCAGTCCGTGTTGAGCAGCCCGGTCGCCCCATGCCGTCGCCCCGCATCGGCCCAGCGTGTGATGTTGTCGACGCTGTTCTGCACGCGGGGGAAGAGGCAGTTCCAGCTGGATGTTCCCGGGCAGCCCCAGACCTCGAAGCCCTTGCGTCTCAGGCGCCGAATCCGGTCGGCGTCGAAGTCGGCTTCGTACCACCAATCGAGCAGGACGACGTCTCGCGGGAGTGCGGGGATCTGTTCGGGATGCTTCAGCGCGAAATCGGCCCAGATCATCAACTTCTTGCCGTGTGCACTCGCGAGATTCTCGAGCTTCGAAACGTGGTTGGTGAAGAGTCGGCCTGGCGGCGTCTTCGCGTTTTCAGCGGCGGATCGCCCCTGTCCGAGATCGAAGGGCTCATCGCAGTTTGCGTTGAAGCGAGACGACCGGAAGAGGGGCAGGAACTCGTCGTAGAGATCGCCGAGGAGGTCGTAGGTCGCGGGGCGCCGCGGGGATACGGACCAGTGTCGATCGCTTTCGGCGAGCCCCGCATAACGTTCGATCGAGAGCACGCGCTCCATATGACCGAGAGACTGGAGGCAGGGGACGAGTTCGACCCCCCGATCGGCGGCGTAGGCATCGAGGCCGAGCAGGGTCGAAGCGTCGAGCGGGTTCGAATCCCTTCCGATCTCCGGGTGCTGCCGGAAGTCGAAGGTGTGCTCGATATAGAGCATCAGCACGTTCAGGCGGAGACGCGCACAGATGTCGACCAGCTCTTCGAGTGTCGCAGTCGTCGGCACCTTGCCACGAGAGACGTCGAGCATCACGCCGCGATCGCGAAAGTCCGGTTGGTCGAGAATGTCGCAAGCGGGAATGCGTCCGCTGCGCGTTGTGAGCTGACATAACGTCTGGAGGCCGTAGCGCAGGCCATCGATCGACGGAGCTTCGATTTCGATTCCGTTCGGTCGTACGCGCAGCCGGTAGGCGTCGCGGGCGGTCGCGGCACGAGGTGCGATCGCGGCGCTGCGATCGATGCGGCAGGTGATGGCCATCGAGTCGGGCGTCCCCGGTCGTTCGATCGCCGGCTCGATTCCCGTGCGTTCCCGAAGCTCGTGTGCGGCGGTCTCGGCGGCCACGAGCAGGCGACGATCGAGTGGATGGCCGTCGGCGGGCAGGAGAATCGGGGTCCGCGCGTCGAAGCGAAACTCGCCGCGCCGGCGCGTCAGGTGTTTCGGCGCGGGCAGGAGCGGAGGGAATCCCTCGCTCCGAGGATTCTGGCTTGCAGATTTCTTGGCCCCCATCGGGCGGCAGTGTATGTCATCGGCGAAGGAGCGAATCCGGTGGCCGGCCGCTCTGTGCGGGCCCGAAACGCAGAGCGCCCGGACTGGCTCCTCGCACAAATTGTGCGAAGGGAGGGGTAGCCAATCCGGGCGCGGGAAAGGGGGCCCGCTCCTCAGAAGCACCCCACGTTCACCGGAGCATTGAAAGAGCAAGGCGCATGCCAACCGTGGCTAAAATCCCCTAGTCCATTTCAGGGCTCTCCGACGTGGATTGTCTTCGGCGGCCGGAGCGCGAGACGAAGAAATCCCGCAGGGAACCGGCAGCCCTACTCGACCCTGGCCGCATTTTGTCGTCGTGAGCGTCGAGAAGCGTCTCCATCCAGCTCTTCCGGGAGCGAATTCTGTCTTCGGGCGGGGCGCATTCCCGGCGGCCGGAGGATGCGCTACCCACCCAGCCGTCACGACCGCTCGGAGAACCCCGTGAAAGAGCTGGAAAATCAAACGATTCCCGATGATCGACCGCTCGCGGTCTTTTGCGATTTCGACGGCACCTTCTCCGTCCAGGACGTCGGGTCGACCCTGGCCCAGAGGCTGCTGCCCGAGAAGCGCAAGCGCCTTTGGCAGCGCTTCGAACAGGGCGAGTTCACCGCCTGGACCTACGCGGTCGCCCTGCTCGACGGCCTCGAGTTCTCGGAGAAGGACCTGGACGGATTCCTCGAGACGATCGATCTCGACCCGGGTGCGCGCAGCCTGATCGAATGGTGCGCCGACCAGAACGTGCCCTTTCAGATTTTGTCCGATGGCTTCGACTGGAATCTCGAACGCCTCCAGGCGATGAACCGGGTCCGCTTCGACTACCAGGCCAATCATCTCGAATACGAGGGCGATCGATGGCGCCTGGCCGCTGGTCGGCCGAACGACGCCTGCGGCTGCGGAACCGGAAGCTGCAAGCGCGGTCTGATCTCCGCCTATCGCGAAGAAACGCCGAACGCGTTCTGCGTCCACATCGGCAATGGTCGTGTCTCGGATCTTTGCGGCGCACTCGAAGCCGATCTGGCGTTTGCGAAGGATACGCTGGCGCCGGCCCTCGATGAGCTGGGACATGCCTATGTCCGCTTCGATTCCCTGCACGACGTGATTGCGACTCTCTCGACGCGGGGCGCTTCGAGTCGCGGTGATGCCACGACATGAGTGAGGGAACGCAGAAGGCCTGCCGCGTCGCGGTCCTCGGGGGCGGCGTAGCCGGACTGCAAGCCGCCTTCGAACTCGCACGCCAGGGCTTCAGCGTCCGCGTCTTCGAGGCGACGGGCGAAGTCGGCGGCCGCGCACGCGGCGAGTGGTGCGCGGGCCACTGGATGGATTCGAACTGGCCCGTGCTCGGCGGAAACGATCTCGCTCTGGCGAGATGGGCACGGGATCTGGGCTTCGGCGATTCGCTGCTTCCGCTCCGGCCGGTTCAGACGGCGCTGCTGCAGGGCGGGGAGACCAAGGTCGTCGATGGCCTCAGCCTGTCTGGTGCTGCGCGCATTCCGGGTCCCACTCTCTGGGAGCGCCCCAAGCTCCTCCGCTTCCGCCGCTTGATGTCGCGCTATGCGTCGCTCCTCGACGCGAGCCGGCCGGAGCGCGCCGCGTCCCTCGACTACCGAAGCATGCGCGATCACGTGTCGCTCTATTTCGGGAAGGGCAATCTCGAATTCTGGCTGGGCCCGGAAGTGCAGGGCGTCTACGGGGATTCGGTGGAAGAACTCTCGCGCGTGGCGCTCCTGCTGCATGCGCAGTCGCTGGCGATCGGGGAACACCGGCCGCGCCCGGCCGGGCTGCCGCGCCGTCCTCTCGTCGAATTGGCGCAGATCGCCGCGGAACGGCTCGATGTTCGCCGTGGCGTCGCGATCCAACGAATCGACGAGGAGCCCGCCGGCGGCTTTCGTGTCGAGACGATGGATCATTCGGCGGGAATCGGTGACGAGCGTTTCGATGCGATCGTGGTGGCCGTCGGCGCTTCACAGGCGGCCGACCTCTCGATCGCCCTGCTCACACCCGCGGAGCGCGATTTCTTCGACGCGGTCACTCTGCGGCCAGCCCTGACTCTCTCCGTCGCACTCGACGGGGTGGATCGCGGTCTTCCGATGGAAGTCCGGATTCCCCGGCGCGAAGGCTCCGCGATCTCCTCTCTCGTGATCGAGCCCGGACAGCCGAGCGGGCGTGTCCCGGAAGGGCGCAGCCAGATCGTGGCGCTTGCTCGCGATTCCTTCGCGGAGCGATGGCAAGACATGGCGGACGATGTCGTCGAGAAGAACCTGATGAGTTCGCTGGAGCTCGCGCTGCCCGGGACGGGGGAACGAATCCTGACGACGCGTCTCGGTCGGGCGACGGTGCCCTTCTTCGGGGTCGGTAGCTATCGCCGGCTCGCGATGTTCCAGAACGTCCAGAACGATCGACGTGCGCTGGGTCGACGGCTCTACTGGGCCGGCGACTATCTGGGCGCACCGGGTTTCGAAGCCGCCGCGCTCTCGGGTCTGCGAGCGGCTCGCGCGCTCGCGGCCGACGTCGCGCAAGATCGCACCTCGGCCATGCCGATGCCCGACGATTCTCCGGGCGAGATTTCGGACGGCCTCTAGTACGCGATCCCCGTCCAGATCGCGAGGCCAGCCATCGCGAACGACGACATCCAGACGAGACCGACGAGCTTGGCGAGATTGCGATACAAGCCATGTCGGACGGCGCGGATCGCGATGTCGATCGTCATGCCGAGGAGGAGCACAAGCGCGACCGCCGCGAAGGGATTGTGATCGATCCCGACCAACACGAGCAGCGCGCCGCCGAAGGCCCCCGAACTCCCGAGCACGACGACGAGTACCGGCCACAGCGAGACTTCCGACAGGAAGCTGCCGATCACCTGATCGACGTCGTCGGGCGCCTCGTCCGAATCGTGTTCTTCACCCATGCCGGTCAGTCCTTCCTGAGGATGCCGCGCGTCGCGCCGGCACCCCCTTCGTCCCGGGTCGCCTCGATCCATTCGACGACATGAATCGATCGTGGCAGGTGTTCGCGCACGGCGCTGCGGAGCGCGCCGGTCCCGATCCCGTGGATGATGCGGACCTCGTCGCGCCCCTCGGCCGCCGCGACGTCGAGGGCGAGATCGAGTCGGTCGAGCGCTTCCTCGACGCGAAGCCCGCGTAGATCGACTTCGGAGATCCCGCCGATGCGTGCGGGCGGGAGCGTCTCGTGCGTTGTCGATCGGACAGGCGGAGTCGCTTTCGGCCCTGGTTCCTGGGACGCCGACAGCTGGTCGCGGCTGATCGTCAGTCGGGCGCCGCCCAGCTGGACCTGTACGCGTCCCTTGCGGTCCGGTAGGGACACGAGTCGTCCGACTCCGCCACCCGGCGCGACGACGGGGTCGCCGACGCGAGCCCGTGGCCAATCGATTGGTCGAGACGCGGGCTTCGCTTCCGACTCCTCGGGAAGCGGGTCGGGTTCGGGATTGCTCTGCGAAGTTTCCTCGCGCAGGACCTCCAGGCGATCGCGTGCAGCCGCGGCGCGACGAGACGACGGGGCGCGCTGGAGTTCGGCAATGATGCGGGCCACCTCGGAGTGGGCGCCCCGAAAGGCATCGTCGAGCTCACGACGCATCTCGCCGAAGAGCTTGTCCCTTCGCTCCTGCAAGCGCGCCAGCTTCTCTCGGTATGCCGCGCGCGCCTGTTCGCTCTCCGCCCGCAGCATCTCGGCGGATCGCTGCTCCGATTCGAGCATCGCGCGACTCGCGCCGAGCTCCGCGAGCATCTGGTCGAGGCGTCGGTCTTCTCGATCGAGCAGCGCTCCGGCCCGATCGAGCACGCGCTGGGGCATGCCCATCCGCGCCGCGACGGTCGTCGCCGAGGATGCGCCGGGCGATCCGATTCTCACGCGGTACGTCGGCGCCAATGTTCGGGGGTCGAACTCGACGCTCGCGTTCTCGAATCGCTCGTCGACCTCCGCCATCTCCTTCAGCAGGTTGTAGTGCGTCGTCGTGACCGTGCGTGCGCCCGAATCCGCCAGGGCCTCGAGGGTCGCCTGCGCGATCGCGGCGCCCTCCGAGGGATCCGTGCCGACCCCGACCTCGTCCAGACACACGAGTGTGTCCGGGCTGGCATCGCGCAGGATCGCCGCCAGATTCGCCATCGCGGCGGAGAACGTCGAGAGACTCTCCTGGATGTCCTGGTGGTCACCGATGTCGGCGAGCACACGGCGGACGAGGTCGACGCGCGCGCCCGGGTTCGCGGCGACATGCATCCCCGCGCGCACCATCAGGGCGGCGAGGGCGATCGATTTCAGCGCGACGGTCTTCCCGCCGGCGTTCGGACCCGACAGGATCAGCACCCCGAAGTCCTGCCCGATCCGCAGATCGTTCGCGACGCAATCGTCTGTCGGGATCAGCGGGTGCCGGAGGCCGGACAACTCGAAGATGCCCTCGTTTCCGACCTCGGGCTCGACGCCATCGATCCGTCGCGACATCTCGCCGCGTGCCATCGCCCGATCGATGCGACCCACACGTTCGAGATTCTCTTCCAGGGTCGGTGCATGCACGGCCACCGTCGCCGACAACTCGCGAAGGATGCGAAGCGTCTCGCGTTCGACCGTCAGCTCCGCCTGGCGATGTCGGTTGTTCAGCTCGACCATGCCTTCGGGTTCGACGTAGAGCGTCGTTCCGGAGCGCGATGCATCGTGCACGATGCCCTTCACATGTCCCTTGGCATCGGCCTTCACGGGCAGCACGAATCGTCCGCCGCGCACCGTGTAGAACTGGTCGGAGAGATGCGGTTGGATCTCCGTGTGTTGCAGGGCGCGTTCGATCCGGTTCTTGAGATCGCCCGCCAGGCGATTGGCATCGCGCCTCGCCTTCGCGAGGCTCGGCGACGCCGCGTCGCGAACTTCGCCGCTCGAGTCGAGCGCGTGATCGATCTCGGATTGCAGCTCCGGCTGCGCTTCGATCTCGCCCGCCAGTGCATCGAGCGCGGGCGCTTCGTCGGCATGCTGCTCGAAGAAGCGCATTGTCGAATGGATCGCCTCGAGCGTCTTGCCTACGTCGAGCAGGGAAGCCGGTTCGAGGACTCCGCCCCGAGCGGCGTGGGCGAGGGAGACGGAGAGGTCCGCGCAGGGGCTGATCGGCGCCATCGCGCCGACATCGAGCAGAGACCGGGCTTCCGAGGTCTCGCAAAGACGCGTCCGAACGGTCGCCTCTTCGACGCAGAATGCGCTGTCGGGCGTGGCCGGGTCGAGACCGACACGGCCCTGCGGTGTGCGGCAACACGCGCGCAATTCGTCGACGAGGCGCGCCCATTCGAGGCTCTCGAGGGTCGATTCGGCGACTTCGAAAGGCATCTCCCGAGTCTAGGCGGCTCACACCCCGGATGCCGCGCGCCCTCGTCTTCAGTTCGGCCGTCGCAGGCCGAAACGAAGAGCCATGAGCGATGGTCGCCCCACAGAGGAAAAGCTCGCGCGCTCGGGCGAGCTCGATCGTATGAGTTCGAAGGAGATCCTCGAGCTGATCCATAGCGAGGATGGCGTCGCCCACATGGCGGTCGGGCGCGTTCTGCCGAACATGGCCGAAGCCGTCGAGGTGCTCGCCTGTGCGCTGTCGGGGGGCGGTCGCTGGTTCAATGTGGGCGCTGGAACGAGCGGACGACTCGGCGTGCTGGATGCGTCAGAGATTCCGCCGACCTTCGGTCTATCGCCGCGAGTCGTGCAGGGTGTCATCGCGGGAGGCGATCGCGCCCTGCGAAGTGCCGTCGAAGACGCCGAGGACGACATGCACGCCGGATCGCTGGCGCTCGAAGAGCGCGGTCTGACGCTCGGAGATGTCGTGCTCGGCATCTCGGCGAGCGGCACGACGCCCTTCGTCCTGGGTGCCATCGATTCGGCCACGAATCTCGGTGCGCGAACCATCGGACTGACCTGCGATCCAGGCTCGCCGCTCGCAGAATCCGTCGAAATCGCGATCGCGCCCTGCGTCGGGCCCGAAGTCGTGACGGGCTCCACGCGCATGAAGGGTGGACTCGCACAGAAGATGGTGCTGTCTGCTCTCTCGACCGCGGTCATGGTGCGGATGGGGCGGGTGCGCGGCCACCACATGACGCATATCACGCCGGTCTCGAGCAAATTGCGCGGTCGTGCTGTGCGGATCCTGATGGAACTCGGCGGCGTCGATCGCGAACGCGCGCGAGAGCTGTTGCGCACGACCGAGGGATCCGTCGAGCTCGCCCTCGAACTCGTCGACGCAGAGCGCTCCGCCGCCACGCCCTGAGCCTCGAATCGATCGGCTATGGTCTTCGTCGACGCCGCGATGTGCGGAGGTCTTCGCAGGAGTTCCGGCTTGTCATCGCGTTCGCCTCGTCAGGAAGAGATCGATGAGATCGCCGCGCTCGCCATGGCGCCGCTGGTCGAAGTCGCTTGGGCGGACGGAAACATCACGCCCGGAGAGCGCGCGGCCGTTCTCGAAGCCGCGAAGACGCTCGGCCTCGACCAGCGCAGCGAATTCTGCCGCTCGACCCTGAAGCGCTGGCTCTTCGAGCGCCCGCCAGCGGAGGCGTTCGTACGCTGGCGGCAGTCCCTGGCATCCGCTCTTGCATCCGGTGAGACCCGACCCTCGCGCAAGATCTCACGGCGACTCGTCAGTGAGGCGCAGAGGATCGCCAAGATGGACGAGCGTCCCTTCGAAGAAGGTTCGTCCGTCGATGCGCGCGCAGGAATCACCGCCGAGGAGCGAAGCGTGCTCGACGATCTCAGTGCGGTGCTCGAAGGTGTTCATCGCGACGACTGACCGGTCGAGTCGCGGCCGACAAGATGTTCGGACTCCGGGCGCCAGACTTCGGAACCCCATAGCAAAAGGCCCGAGCACTGCGTGCCCGGGCCCTCTGGTCCGTTCGTTTCGAGGCTGACTCGGGGCCTAGGCCGCGAACTGCTTCTCGAGGGTGCGCAGCTTCTTGTTGAGCTGTGCGATCTTTCGCTCGAGCTTCTTGACCTCGTCCAGACGGGCGAGCTTCAGTCGCGCGTAGACGGCGTCGACACCAGCGTCGATGTTCTTTTCGACGCGGGCCTCGAGGTCCTGGCGAAGTTCTTCGGCTCGCTTCACTCCCGGAACCTTTCGCAGTTCGTCCTGGACCTGCTTCACGCCCTTCTCGATGCGCTTCTGGCTTTCCTTGCGGAACTTGTCACTGCGGCTCTGGAGCTTGTCGTTCCACTTCTCGAGCTCGGCGCTGATGCGCTCGATGCCTTCGTTCGCCCACTCGGGTCGGAAGTCTCCCAAGTCCCAATCGTTCGATCGGCGTGCCTTCCTGGTTGCGGTCTTCGTGGCCATGTTCTCGTTCTCCGGTCTTGGCGACGCCCGGTCCCGGCGTTCCTTGCCAGGGGGGAGCTTCGCAATCTGGTTGAAATCCTTGTTTGACGCGTCGCGTCGGTCGGCTTCTGATCAGCCGGATCGCCTTCGCGTCCTCGCGACGAACGGATCTTAGACACGGTGCGTCATGTCGGCAATCCATTCGGCCAATATTTAGATTACTTGATGGAATTCAGGGAGTTGGATCTGCCGCAGCGCGGCATCAGGGCGCTTTCGGGCAGGATCGAAACAATTTGATGCACTGCGTCGAGAAGCGCGCCCCTCGGCTCAGCCCCAGCGAATCACCGCCGAACCCCAGGTGAAGCCCGAGCCGAATGCGGTCAGCGAGACCAGCTGGCCGGGCTGGAGCCGGCCGGCCCGGGCGGCCTCGGCCAGCAGGATCGGTAGTGCCGCAGCCGAGCAGTTCCCCAGGCGCTGGATGTTGTTCAGCAGCTTGGCCTCGGGGATCTCGAGCTTCTGCGCGACGAACTCGTTGATGCGCAGATTGGCCTGGTGGAAGAGGAAGAGATCGATGTCATCGATCTTCACGCTCGCTCCGTTCAGGGTCTCGAGGAGGACTTCCGGCATGCGCGTGACGGCATGCTTGAAGACGAAGCGACCGTCCATGACCGGGAAGGTGCGTCGATCGTCGATCATCTCGTGGGTAATGCGGACGGGGGCGGCGCTGCTCGGTCCCTCCGTCCAGAGTCGTCGCGCGTGCTTTCCCTCGGCGTGGATACGCACGTCGAGGATGCCCGGGGCATCCGCTCCCTGCGTCGCTTCGAGGATCACGGCCCCGGCGCCGTCACCGAAGATCACAGTGACGTCGCGGCCCTCCGTACTCTTGTCGAGCCCGGTCGAATGGACCTCGCAGCCGACGACGAGCACGCGTCGATAGCGCCCGGCGACGACCAGGGCGTCCGCCATCTGGAGGCCGTAGAGGAATCCGCTGCATTGTGCTCGGAGGTCGATGCACGGGATGTCGCCGGCATCGACCGCTTCGTGCAGGAAGAACGACGTGCCGGGAAATTCGTGCTCGCCCGAGAGAGTTGCCAGCAGGATGCAGTCGATGTCGGAGACGTCGAGCCCCGCGTCGGCCAGCGCGTCGAGTGTCGCATCCCGAGCCAGATCGGACGGCTTCTGCCCCTCCTCGACCCAGCGACGTTCGACGATGCCGGTGCGCTGTTGGATCCACTCGTCGGTGGTGTCCATGATCTTCGTAAGATCGGCATTCGTCACGACCCGATCCGGTACCGCCGAGCCCGTTCCAGCAATGCGTGAACGCAGCGTCATGAGACCCCCTCCTTCTTGCGTCAGGTTCTAACCGCCGAGGGCGGTCAGACTGCGCGGTCGATCCCCTTCCTCGGTGACGCCGTCGGCGTCGTCCCAGAGAAGCTCTTCTGCCCGGGCGAGAAGCTCGCGCAGGCCTGTGCCTTTGAGCGCGGAGATCGGAATGGCCCGGTAGCGGTGTGCGAGTGCGACGGCCTCGTCTTCGGGCATGCGATCGATCTGATTGAAGACGAGCAGCTCGAGCTTGTCGTCGAATCCCAGTTCGCCGATCACGTCGTGCACCGCGCGGATCCGACGGTCGAGGTCGGGACTCGCCGCATCGACGACATGCAGGAGCAGGCTCGCGTCGCGCAGCTCCTCGAGTGTCGCGTGAAAGGCGGCGACCAGGTCTTCGGGCAGGTCGCGGATGAAACCGACCGTGTCCGTGATGATGACCTCGCGCTCGCGCGGGAATCGCAAACGACGCGAAACCGGGTCCAGGGTGGCGAACATCTTGTCTTCGATGTGCACGTCGCTCTGCGTCAGCGCCCGCAGCAGCGTGCTCTTACCGGCGTTCGTGTACCCGACGATCGAGAGCACGGGCACACCGCGGCGATCCCGCCGCCGCCGCCGGCCCTCGCGCTGCTTCGTGAGCTTCTTGGTCTCCCGCTCGAGGCGCGTGATGCGGTCGCGCACGCGTCGACGATCGCTCTCGAGCTTCGTCTCGCCCGGACCGCGCCCGCCGATGCCGCCCGCCAACCGCGACAGGGAGAGGTCGGCTCGCTGTGCGAGGCGCGGCATGCGATAACGCAGCTGGGCGAGCTCGACCTGCAGCTTGCCGTCTCCGGTCGAGGCGCGCTGGGCGAAGATATCGAGGATCAGCTGGGTGCGGTCGATGACGCGCAGCTCCATGCGTTCCGAGAGCGTGCGTGCCTGGGCCGGCGTGATGTCTTGGTCGAAGATCACGAGATCGATGTCGTGCTGGAAGCATCGGATGACGAGGTCCGAGAGCTTTCCGGCGCCGAGTACCGTCCGCGGATCGACTTTCGGCCGTGATTGTGTCACGACTTCGACCACTTCGACGCCCGCCGCGCGCGCGAGTTCGCGGAGCTCGTCGACGTGCATCTCGAGTGTCTCACGGTCGCGACCTGCGGTGACCGAGACCAGGATCGCGCGCTCGCCGGGCCCGACCTCGCGGGTCGCAGTCGTACGTGCGAGATCGTTTTCGAGATCCCGGATCCAGACGCTGAAGTCGAAGTCGTACTCCGCCGGGTGACACGGCGGCAGTTCTTCGGTCGCTCGACCGTCGTCGTTGGCGGGACAGAGCGATGCCGCGTGAGCGAGTCCGGGCAGCCCGTTCTCCTCGACCGCGATCGAGACGACGGCGTCCAGGCGCAGCAGCGCGAGGTCGGTCAGGTCGTCCCGGGTGAGGCCTTCGGACGCGAGATGGGTATGGATCAGGCGCAGGCCGCGAAGTCGGCCGCGTCCAGCGCGCAGACGTCCCCAGTCCGGTAGTTCGGTGCCCGATGGACTGCCGACCATCACGTGTTGGACGCTTCCGCGGCGATCGACCAGGACGCCGACCTGTCGGCGGATCTCCGCAGAGAGTTCGGTCATCGCGCGCGCGAGTTCGTTCGTGACGAGTCGATCGGCCTGGAGGCGTCGACGACCGAGTCGCTCGAGGGCCTTCGTCTGGCTCGCCTTGAGACCGCTGGTGTTGCCGTGAACTTGGGTGGAAATGGAGTGTGCTCCTCGGGCGGGACGATCGTGCCGACCGTGGGATGCCCACAGGAGGGGGGCTCGAGGGCCTGGGACACCGGTCGCGGTCGAGGGTAGGGAAGCCTGCAGCGGGCTGACAGGCAGCGACGATGAATCTCGGGGAGAATCGCCCCCGGAGGAAAGCATCGCACCGATCCGACGCCGATCCGAAGGCGCATCCTGGCCGGTAGAGGCCGCAGCGCGCCATTCGCCATACCCTCTGCCATGCCCGACGACTGCGGGCTGGAGGGGGGCGAGCTGCCAGCTGCCTTCCACTCTGCGTCCGGCGAAAGATGCAGCGACCTCTGGCCGATCAGATGGAGAAGATTTGTTGCTTCCCTATTGGCCGATCGGGGTCACTCACCGAGAGCCTCGGCCGGGAAGCGTGCTGCTTTCACTGGATACGAGGCCGATGTCGAGAGGATGATCGAGTTGAGCGATACCGCCGTAATCGTGCTGGCCGCTGGTCAGGGCACGCGCATGAAATCGCGCCGGGCGAAGGTGCTGCATGAGATCTGCGGCGTGTCCATGCTCGGCCACGTCCTGCGCAATGCGAAGGCCCTCTCACCGTCGCGGCTGATCGTCGTCGTGGGGCGCGACGCGGACGAGGTGAAGGCGGGGCTCGGCGATGACGTCGAATTCGTCACGCAAGAAGAACAGTTGGGAACGGGGCATGCCGTGCTCGTGGCAGAACCGATCCTCGGACCCGTTTCGGGAGACATCCTGGTTCTCTACGGCGATACGCCGCTGCTCCGGCCCGAGACGATCGAACGCATGCGAGTCGCGAAGCAGGAATCCGGCGCCGACCTCGTGATGCTGACCGCGTGCGCGGAGAATATTCCGGGTCGCGTACTGCGCGACGCGAAGGGCCGGGTCGAGCGCATTGTCGAAGCCTCCGACGCGACGCCCGAGGAACTCGAGATCGAAGAACGCAATACCGGCGTCTATCTCATCGGAGCCGATCTGCTTCGAGAAGGTCTCGCTTCCCTCGAAACCGACAACGAACAGGGCGAACTCTATCTGACGGACGTCGTCGAGTATGCGGTCGAGAGGGGGCTTCGCGTCGAAGGTCTCGAGATCGACGATGCGGACGAATGTCTCGGCATCAACACCCGAAAGGAACTCGCCGACGCGACGCGCGTCATGCGTCGGCGCATCGTCGAGCGACTGATGGACGAGGGCGTGAGCTTCATCGACCCCGATTCGGTCTACATCGATGCGGACGTGCGGATCGGGCGCGACTCGATCATCGAACCGGGCGTCACGATCAGCGGGGACTCGACCCTCGGTGAGAGCGTGCACATCAAGATCGGCAGCGTGATCGAGGACAGCCGGATCGAATCGGACGTGACGATCGGTCCGTCCGCCCATCTTCGCCCGGGGAACCACGTCGGCGAGGGCTCGAAGATCGGCAACTTCGTCGAGCTGAAGAATTCGACGCTCGGGCCGGGCACGAAAGCCGCCCACCTGGCCTACATCGGCGACGCCGACGTGGGCAGCGGCGTGAACTTCAGCTGCGGCGCAATCGTCGTGAACTACGACGGCTTCAAGAAGACACGAAGCACGATCGGTGACGGCGCGTTCATTGGTTGCAACGCGAACCTCGTTTCGCCCGTCGAGATCGAGCCCAACGCCTTCGTGGCCGCCGGTTCGACGATCACGAAAAATGTGCCCGAAGACGCATTGGCCGTTGCGCGCGACAAACAGAGAAACATCGAGGGCTGGGTGGCCCGCCGCGAAGGCCGAACACCGGCCCGACCGGGAACCGCCGGGGGCGCGGCAGTGTCCGCCCCAGAGTCCGCCGATTCCGCCGGAGCCGAAGGGAAGACGCCCTCGGTCGAGGCGAAGACCAAGGCAAAACCGAAGGCATAGGCCAGGAGATCGCCGCTGAAGATGCACCCGCGAGAAGCGAGCGGGAGATGGCGCGGTCGAGAACGACGGGAGCGAAGTCATGTGTGGAATCGTTGGATATGTCGGGCGCGAGCCCCGTGCCGCGGATGTCCTGATCGACGGGCTGCGACGCCTGGAGTATCGCGGCTACGACTCGGCCGGTGTCGCGATTCTCGAAGGGGACGTACTCGAGGTCCGTCGCGCCAAGGGCAAGCTGATCAATCTCGAGGGCAATCTACGGGATCGTCCCTTGCAGGGGCGCCTGGGTATCGGCCACACGCGCTGGGCGACACATGGAAAGCCCTCAGAGCGAAACGCCCATCCCCATCGCGCGGGTTCGATCGTGATCGTCCACAACGGGATCATCGAGAACTACCGCGAGCTGCGCGCGGAGCTCGAAGCCGCGGGCGCGCAGATCGAATCGGACACGGATACGGAACTCATCGCGCACCTGATCGACAACGGCATTGCCGCGGGCAGCGACCTCCTGACCGCGGTGCGCGAGGCCTGTCGTCGACTCACGGGCTCTTACGCCCTCGCCGCGCTCTGTGAACACGAACCGAACCTCCTCGTGACCGCGAAGAACGGGGGCAGCCCGATCATCGTCGGACAGGGCGACAAGGAAGCCTTCCTCGCGAGTGATATTCCAGCGGTCCTGCCGCACACGCGAGACATCATCTCCTTGTACGACGGCGACTTCGCGGTTCTCGGCGAGGACGGAATCCAGGTCGTCGACATCGACGGTCGACCGATCGACCGCGACTTCCAGGTGATCCAATGGGATCCGGTCTCCGCGGAGAAGGGTGGCTACGACCACTTCATGCAAAAGGAGATCTTCGAACAGCCGCGCGCGATCACGGATACGATCGGGACGCGGGTGAACGAAGCGGAGCAGAACGTCGACCTCGACGGCATCGAGTTCACGAAGAAGGAACTCGACGAACTGCAGGGCGTGACGATCGTCGCCTGCGGCACTTCCTACTACGCCTCGCTGCTCGGCAAGTACATGATCGAACAGATGGCAGGCATTCCCTGCGAAGTCGATCTGGCCAGCGAGTTTCGCTATCGCAAGCCCATCGTCGGCTCGAAGCGCATCGTGATTCCGGTCTCCCAGTCGGGAGAAACCGCCGACACTCTGGCCGCGGTCGCCGAGGCGAAGAACCAGGCCGCGCGCGTGCTCGCGATCTGCAACGTGCGGGAGTCGACGATCGCCCGCGCCAGCAACGACGTTCTCTATACGCAGGCGGGGCCCGAGATCGGTGTCGCCTCGACCAAGGCCTTCGTGACCCAGGCCGTCGCGCTCTACCTGATCGCCCTGAAGTTCGGGATCGTGCGCGAGCGCCTCTCGGCCGACGAGATTCGCTCGCGCCTCCACGACCTGATGCGACTGCCCCGTCTCGTCGAGTCGACGCTCGGGCTCGACGCCGACATCCTCAAGATCGCGCGGAAGTACTTCAAGGCGCAGGACTTTCTCTTCCTCGGCCGGGGCATCATGTTCCCGATCGCGCTCGAGGGTGCTCTGAAGCTGAAGGAAATCTCGTACATCCACGCCGAGGGATATGCGGCGGGAGAGATGAAGCACGGACCGATCGCGCTGATCGACGAGAACATGCCCGTCGTCGTCATCGCGACGAAGGGCGAGCTCCACGACAAGCTCGTCTCGAATCTCGAACAGGTCCGGGCCCGCGACGGCCAGGTCATCGCCATCGCATCGCTGGGCGACGACGAGATCGCGGAGAAGGCGAGTGAAGTGCTGCACGTCGACGATCTCGGTGAGTTCCTCACGTCGATCCTGGTCGTCGTGCCACTCCAGCTCCTCGCGTATCACATCGCGAGTCTGAAGGGCACCGACGTCGACCAGCCGAGGAACCTCGCCAAGAGCGTGACCGTCGAGTAAGTTCGCGGGACCGCTCCCCCGGCGAACCGGACGCGCAGCGTCCACCCGATCGAGCCCCTCACGTTTCGACGACCCCCGGTCGT
>Ga0315338_1001374_pt1 | contig 31175 bp, 29 predicted proteins | sample ASW8metaG_FD_204518 | JGI IMG/M metagenome (GOLD analysis project Ga0315338, IMG submission 204518) | Ammonia-oxidizing marine archaeal communities from Monterey Bay, California, United States - ASW #8 | ecosystem: Environmental > Aquatic > Marine > Coastal | place: USA: California | collected... | reverse complement strand
CATAGCCCCGCAACCTGCAACGCCAATTGTTTTTTCCTTTAGCATGATACCTCCCGTAAAAGCCTCGGTGAGAGCGATTATATTGGCTCCTTACTTTTGGTCAAACTGGTACTTTTTTACAGACCAATATAGGCGCATTATAATCAAGTTGAATTTTGTTGAGGATAAAGCCATGGCCCTAGAATTACCGAGTGTTTGCCCCCTGGATTGCCCAGATACCTGCAGCCTGAACGTAACCGTTGAAAATGGCGAGGTCACGAAAGTACGGGGCTCCGATGCCAACCCCATTACGGGCGGTGTGGTTTGTAACAAGGTGGCGCGCTATTACCCGGAATTTGTTCACGGAAAAAATCGTCTGACGACACCGTTGAAACGGACGGGTCCACGGACATCTGGCGAGTTTGAGGCTATCTCATGGGATAAAGCGCTGGATACGATTTACGAGAAATTCTCCGACATCATCAGCGAACATGGCCCACAGGCGATTATGCCTTATAACTATGCTGGGCCTCATGGCATGCTGGCGGCCGGGTCAATGGACATGCGGTTTTTCCATCGGCTGGGGGCAAGTTTGCTCCATCGGCGAGCGCTTTGCGGCGGGATTAAATCAGAAGCCTATAAAGGAACTTTCGGGATGACTGCAGCCATGCAGCCGGAGCAGGCCGTCAAAGCCAAGCTAATCGTGGTTTGGGGGAATAATGTCACCTATTCTAATTTGCATCTGGCGCCTTTGATCAAGAAAGCCAAGGCCCATGGCGCCAAGCTGGTGGTGATTGATCCCAAGCGCATTAAAATTGCGGAACAAGCTGATATGTTTTTGGCCGTAAAACCGGGTATGGATCTTATCCTTGCTTGGGCAATTGCCGTGGAGTTGGAACGCATCGGCGCCTTTGATCAAAATTTCATTGATCAGCATGTGCAGGGTGCGGATGAATTTATGGCTGAAGCCTGGCAATACAGTATTGAACAGTCTGCTGAACTATGTGGTGTCTCGGTTGAGGAAATTCAGGCATTCGCAGCGCTTTATAAGGACAGCAATCCTGCGGCCATGTCCGTTGGCAATGGGCTGGAACGCAATCAGAATGGTGGGAATGGCATTCGGGCTATCTTCGCGCTGCCATCACTCGCGGGAAAATTCGGTGTCGCCGGTGGCGGCCTAATCGGCGGATCAGGCAATCTGTTCCCCAAAACCATGAATAAATTGCAGCGGCCTGATCTGGTGCCGGAAGGAACACGGACCCTCAATATTCTCGATATCGGACAGCATCTGGTGGAAGAGGATTTGGATATCCCTCTAAAAGGATTATTTATCTACAATCATAACCCAGTGATTGTCTCTCCAGATCAGAATCTTCTTAAAAAGGGTCTGTCGCGCGAAGACGTCTTCATTGTCGGCTGTGATGTGGCCATGACGGACAGTATGCAATATGCGGATATTATACTGCCTGCAGCGACGCATTTTGAGCATGATGATATCTACTGCGCCTATGGGCAGCCTTACCTGCAGCGGGCGGACAAAGTTATTGATCCAGTGGGAAATTCTTTACCGAACACAGAGATTTTCCGGCGCCTTGCCGCCAAGTTCGGCTTTAATGAGGGTATATTTAAAGCGACCGACAAAGAGTTGATGGATGATGCCCTTGATGCAAACGATCCACGGCTTAAAGGTCATAAACCCAGCGAAATTCCTCTGGGCACAGCGCTATCCATGGAAACGGATCAGGCGGATACGATCCTGTTTGATAATGTTATGCCATCAACGCCCAGCGGTAAAATTGAGTTAAAATCCAGCTACTTGACGGAGGTTTTTGATCAAGAGATTCCGGTTTATAACCCGGTGAATGAGCCGTTGCCGCTCTCATTGGTGACGCCATCCTCCAACAAGATGATTACCTCCACATTTGGCGGGGTAAAAGCCAATGACGATGTGCCATTGCTGGAAATGCATCCCAAAGACGCTCAAGAGCGGGCATTATCTGATGGCGCTATAGTCAAGGTATATAATGATCTCGGAGAAGTCTTCCTGCCGCTTAAAATTACCGAAGATGTGCGTGAAGGAGTACTTTACTCTCCGAAAGGCTCCTGGTTCAAGACCACAAAGAACGATCAGACGGTTTCGGCGCTTGCCCGAACCACCAAGGCTGATTTATCCGAAGGCGCCTGTTTTAATGATTGCCGCGTTGAGGTTGTCGCAGCCTGATCCGAGTAAAACTGCAGATCAGGTGAGTGAGGGCTAAATACTTCAGAAATAGGCGCACGACCAAGATGTATGGAGCTAACCTTCAACCGGTGTTCCTTGATGGAAGCGCAGGCGCCATCTGCCTTCCATAAGGCTCCATATTGACGATCTAATTCCACGAAGCACCACACCATCGTAAATAACTTCGCTGATGTAAGTAACCTGAACGACGTTTTTCGAAAGATGACGGGCATGAAATTCCGGTAACGGCAGGGTTGCCTTTATCTTTTGAATCTCATCTTCATTGAAGAGCATTTCAGTACGGGAATAAGTTCGCCCTGACCGCCCAAACTCAAAAAAGTCCGGTGCAAAGACTTTATCCATAAGTAGCTTGTCGAACCTTGATTCTGCACGCCATAGGCTTTCTTCCAGCTGGCGAATTTCTTCAAATTGCGTCTTATTTAGTAGCTCGTCCGACGAATGCATAATTTACGGCCTAATTTATATATATTCGTTTGATATTGTACGTGCATTCTCTTCTCGCCGCTGTCTGATCAGATTTGTTTGCCCATAAGCACGACGAGGAGGGCGCGGGCGTCCTCCTTGGTTGGATTGCGGATTTCATGGGGCTGATCGGCGGCGTATCGGGCGGTCTCCCCGGAATTTACGGTTTCCGTTTCGTTTCCTGCCGTTACGTCCAAAACCCCTCGTAAAACGGTGAGATGTTCCGTGGTGCGTTGGGTGTGGGGACTGGAGATCAGCTGCCCGCCGGCTTTAATATTAAGCTCGTACCATTCCATATCATTCACAAGACTGGCCGGGCCCAGAACCGTCAGGCTGTAATGACCGTCTTCGTCATGAAGCACAGGCACGGACGAGCCGCGGGCCACCGTCAGGCTGTGGTGATCGTCATTGCCGCGCACTAGATCATCAATGGATTCGCCAAGCGCCTCCGCCAGTCTCCAGATAGTGGCAAGGGTTGGATTGGTCTCATCGCGCTCTATCTGAGAAAGCATGGACTTCGAAACTCCGCAGACGGCGGCCAATTGGTCCAACGTCAGCTGCTTTTCTTTGCGCAAGCGGTTGATTGTCTGCCCGACCGCAGGGGGCGTTTTTGATAAATTTGCCATAATTCCTATTGACAGGATAAAAATCCAATATATTTTACAAATACAGTATAGCGGATTTTTATCCAATTACCAGAAAATAGGTGCATCATGTTCACAATTGCCAAGACAGAAGCCACCCACGGCATTTGGTCAGCGGACCAGCAACGCCCAGCCGGACCGGGTCGCGGTATGGTGATGGTAGACGTGATTGCGGCCGGTATCTGCGGAACCGATCATCATATTTATAACTGGGACAGCTGGTCATCGGGGCGGGTGAAAACGCCCATGGTCATTGGCCACGAATTCGTCGGCATTATCAGCGCCCTGGGTGAAGGGGTAACGAGCCACAAAATTGGCGAGCGCGTGTCTGCGGAATGTCATATTGCTTGCGGGGACTGCCGTTTCTGCCGGACAGGAAACGCCCATATCTGTGAGAATACCGAAATTATTGGGGTCGATAAACCGGGCGCGTTCGCCCAGCAGGTAGAAATTCCGGCCAGTAATCTCTGGCGTATTCCCGATGCCATTCCCGATTATCATGCCGCCGTTTTTGACCCCGTTGGCAATGCCATGCATATGGTGTCGACGGCCAAGGTAACGGCCAAGCATGTGCTGATAGTGGGCGGAGGGCCCATCGGTTTATTTGCGGCGGCCATCGCCAAAGCCCATGGGGCTAGGACCGTGACCATGCAGGAACCAAACGCGTCCCGCGCCACCATTGCGGAAAGCCTTGATCTCGATCTTGTTGTTAATCCGCGAGTTGATGATTGTGCGCGCCGCATCCTGGAATTAACCGAAGACCACGGACCTGAGGTCATTCTGGAAGTCAGCGGCAACGGCGCGGCCTTAAATGCGGCCCTTGATATTGCGGCGCCGGGCGCTGTCGTGGCGCTCCTCGGTATTCCGGGCGGACCGGTGGAACTCGACCTCGGGGCCAAGGTGGTGATGAAAGGCGTCAGTCTAATCGGTATTACTGGCCGCCGTATGTATGAAACATGGTATCAGGTAGAGGCTTTTATGCTCAAAAATCCTGAACTGATGGATAAAGTCATTACCCATGTCCTGCCCGCCACCGAATTTGGTCATGGATTTGAGTTGATGGATCAGGGCGCATGCGGCAAGATCGTTCTCGACTTCCAGCAAATTCAGCAAAGGCTATCGGCATGACCAATAATCTGATCGCACGGCTAAGCAAAGACCTCGAAGCAGCAGACGCCGCTGGAACCTATAAAAGACTAACAACCATCGAAAGCCCCATTGGCCACCGGATATGGCTGAAGGACAAGGGCGAGGTTATCTTGCTCTCCTCCAATGATTATCTGGGCCTCGCCAATGATCCGGAAGTGGTTTCTACCGCGCGAGATGCGTTGCTTAGTTTCGGGGCCAGTACAGCCTCTGTCCGCTTTATCTGCGGGACCCAGTCTGTGCATAAGGCATTGGAAGATCATTTGGCGACGTTTCATGGCACCGAGGCGGCGCTTACATATTCTTCCTGTTGGGCCGCCAATACCGGGTTGTTTGCGGCTATTTGCGGACCAGGCGACGTAATTCTTTCCGACGAGCTTAATCACGCCAGCCTTATTGATGGCATTCGAATGACCGGCAAAGAAGTCGTTCGCAAAGTTTATAAGCATTCTGATATGAAGGATCTGGAAGCAAAACTTAAGGAATATCAGGGCGCACCGTCGCGGATGATTGTCACTGATGGTGTCTTCTCCATGGAAGGGGATATAGCGCTGCTCGATAAGATCGTCTCCCTCGCCAAGCAATATGATGCGCTCGTGATTCTGGATGATTCACATGGGCTCGGCGTCATGGGCGAGACCGGCCATGGCACCGCTGAGCATTTCGGCGTCATGGCGGGTATTGATATTTTTACAGGGACCCTTGGCAAAGCGCTTGGTGCCGGTACTGGTGGTTTTGTCGCCGGGCCGAAAGCCATTACGGAAACCCTGATCCAGAAGTCCCGTCCGCATCTTTTCTCTAACGCATTGCCGGCCAGCGTCGCGGCAGCGGGGAGTAAATCCCTTGAGATACTGGAACGGCATCCGGAAAGGGTTAAACACCTTCAGGAAAAAGCGGTGAATTTCCGCGCGCGGCTTAAGGAGCTTGGCCTGAACCCACTCGACGGCGATAGCGCTGTCGTCCCGGTCATCGTTGGTGAAACATCGACGGCGATCCGGCTCGCAAGCGAATTGCTGGATCAGGGCATATTTGTTACCGGCTTTGGATTTCCCGTGGTGCCGGAAGGGGAAGCCCGCTTGCGGTTTCAGGTGTCCGCTGCTCATACAGAGGCAGAACTTGAAGACGCCGCCAAAAAGCTGCAAAACTGCCTGGCCGCTGCATGAAATATCCAATCTAATTCAAAACAGAATGGCGAACATAGCCTAGTCTGTGTCGCGCCTTAAACAGGATTTCGGCAGGGGCTGTTTTATAGTTGGCGGAAATTCCGACAACCAAGTAAAACGGCCCTTATGAATAAACCTGTTGCCTACGACTATGTCATTATCGGCGCCGGATCGGCTGGCTCTGTGCTGGCCAATCGGCTGAGTGAAGATAACGACGTGACTGTTCTTCTGCTCGAAGCGGGCGGGCGCGGTCCGTGGTGGGACTGGCGCATTCATATGCCGTCTGCTTTGAGCTATCCCATGCATTCTAAATCCCTGGCCTGGCAATATTATACTGAACCGCAGGAACATCTTAATAACCGCAAACTCTACTGGCCGCGGGGAAAGGTTTTGGGCGGTTCATCGGCCATCAATGGCATGTGTTATGTCCGCGGCCATGCGCTTGACTATGATGGCTGGGCAAAAGCGCCGGGGCTTGAAAACTGGTCTTATGCCAATTGCCTGCCCTATTTCAAAAAAGCCGAAACCTATGATCGTGGTGAGGATGATTATCGCGGCGGAAGCGGACCGCTTCATGTCTCAGTTGGCCCCTGTGATAATCCGCTTTATCACGCCTGGATGGAGGCGGGACAGCAAGCGGGATATGCTTTCTCCAATGATATGAATGGATATCAACAAGAGGGCATGGCGCGGATGGACATGACAGTCCATCAGGGGAAGAGATGGAGCACGTCGCTCGCCTATTTGCAGCCCATCCTGAACCGACCAAATCTGACCATCATGACCGGCGCCTCCACCCGGCGGATTGTCTTCGACGGCGTTCGGGCAACCGGTGTGGAATTCGCACATAACAGGCAGCTTGTCACAATTACGGCAACACGAGAGGTTATTTCTGCAGCCGGATCCATAAACTCACCGCATCTTTTGATGATATCGGGTGTTGGTCCGGATGCCGAGCTCCGCAATCACGGCATTAAACCCGTTGTTGACCTACCCGGTGTTGGCCAGAATTTACAGGATCATCTGGAGCTTTATGTCCAGCAGGAATGCTTGCAACCCATCAGTCTTTATAAGGTCATGTCGCCGCTCGCCAAGTTAAAAGTTGGTGCAGAATGGATGTTTCTGAAGAAGGGCTTGGGTGCGACCAACCATTTTGAGGCAGGTGGGTTTATCCGGAGTGAGCCGGGAATTGAGCATCCGAACCTTCAGTATCATTTTTTACCCATGGCAGTTCGCTACGATGGCAGTAGTCCCATTAAAGGCCATGGATATCAGGCTCATGTTGGTCCCATGCGGGCAAGCAGTGTTGGTCATATGAAACTGCGTAGCGATGACATAAAGGACGCACCGATCCTGCAACCCAATTATTGTACGACAGAGCAGGACCGCAAAGAGCTTAGGGATGGGGTTAAACTCACCCGTGAAATCATGGCCCAAGAAGCCTTCGCGCCGTTTCGGGGACGGGAATTGGCGCCGGGTGCCGATGCCAAGTCGGATGACGAGATTGACGCCTTTGTTCGGGAAACGGTCGAAACGGCCTATCATCCATGCGGAACCTGCAAAATGGGAAGCGACAGTATGGCTGTGGTCGATGGTGTCGGGAAAGTCCATGGGACAGAAAACTTGCGTGTGGTGGATAGTTCCCTGATGCCAAAGATTGTGAGCGGGAATCTCAATGCACCAACCATCATGATGGCGGAAAAAATTGCTGATTTAATCAAGGGCAAAGATCCATTGCCCGTCAGTAATGCTGCGGTGTATGAAACGCCTAACTGGCAAACAGAACAACGTTAAGGAAAGCAGATGAGTATCGAGCTAAAGAAGAATGCGCTTCCCCTTTATATTGGCGGGAAACATTGCGCGGCTATTTCAGGTAAGAGCTTTCGTAACGAAAACCCGGCGACGGGCCGGAAAATCAGCGATGTGGAACAGGCAGGCCGTCGTGACGTTGAAAAGGCCGTGACGGCAGCGCGCAAAGGCTTCCATGTTTGGTCGGTAATGACTGGGGCAGAACGCGGGCGCATTCTCACCAAAACCGCGCATATATTGCGGGAGCGCCGGAGTGAACTGGCTAAGATTGAGGTAAAAGACACCGGAAAGCCCATTACCGAAGCCTTGGAAACCGATATCGATAGTGCCGCGGATACGTTCGAGTTTTTTGGTGGATTGGCGGCGGATATCAAGGGCGATCATCATGACCTGGGATCGGAGGCCTTCGCCTATACCCGCCGGGAGCCACTGGGAATTTGCGCTGGCATCGGCGCGTGGAACTATCCGATACAGATCGTCAGCTGGAAGACGGCTCCGGCGCTGGCTGCGGGTAATGCCATGATTTTCAAGCCCTCCGAATTGACCCCGACAACGGCAGTAAAACTTGGTGAGATTTTATCTGAGGCGGGTTTGCCCGACGGAGTCTTCAATGTTGTCCACGGGTTTGGTGAAACCGGGTCCCTGCTTGCCAGCCATCCGGATGTTGATAAGGTCAGTTTCACGGGCTCTGTGCCGACCGGTCGCAAGGTGCTGACCGATGCCGCCGCGACAGTTAAGTATGTGACTATGGAGCTCGGTGGCAAGTCACCATTGATCATTTTTGACGACAGTGACCTTGATAACGCAGTTTCGGCAGCGATGAACGCCAATTTCTATACACAGGGTGAAGTTTGCTCCAATGGGACGCGGGTATATGTACATGAAGACCTGATGGATGATTTCGTCGCACAGTTGAAAAAGCGTACGGAAAAAATGGTCATCGGGGATCCTATGAACAAGAAAACCCATGTCGGTGCGCTTATTAACGAGGGGCATATGGAAAAAGTACTTGAATATGTCCGCCTCGGGATTGAAGAAGGGGCTTATCTGGTAAGTGGCGGTGAAAAAGTGGATGTGAAAGGCTGCGAGAAGGGGAGCTTTATGTCTCCTGCCATTTTTACCGCCTGTCAGGATGATATGCGCATCTGCCGAGAAGAAATTTTTGGACCCGTCATGTCGATTATGAGCTTTCGCGAGGAGGATGAAGCTGTGGCCCGAGCAAATGACACGCATTTCGGTCTCGCCGCAGGGGTTTTCACACGGGATTTGGCCCGCGCCCACCGCGTTGTCGCCAATTTACGGGCGGGGACCTGCTGGATTAACAATTTTAATCTGACGCCAATGGGCGTTCCGTTTGGGGGGTATAAACAGTCCGGAATCGGGCGGGAAAACGCCTCCATTGCGCTGGAACATTTTACGCAAGTGAAAAGTGTCTATGTAGAGCTTGGAGATGTTGCTTGTAATTATTGAAGCATTGACAGGCGTCTAATTTCGACGCCAAATATGCGGCTCTAAGTCAACAAAGTACTCTCTCCCATGGAAGCCTGGATACCCATCACTATTTTTGCGGCATTCTTTCAGAATGTCCGGACCGCCCTGCAAAAATACCTGAAAGACAGGTTGAGCACTGGCGGCGCCACCTATGTGCGCTTCCTGTTTGGGCTGCCGTTTGCCATTATATATATTGTCGGGCTGGATCAACTTACCGAACTGCCCGTACCATCCCCCAATACTGAATTTGCGGTATTCGTCGTGATTGGTGGGCTGGCGCAGATACTGGCGACGGGGTTGCTGGTGGCGCTCTTTAGTCTCAAGAATTTTGCTGTCGGTACCACCTACTCAAAGACAGAAACAGTCCAGGCAGCGATCTTTGGGATTGTGATCCTGCACGAAACTGTGGGCGTTGGCGGGGTTGCCGCAATTGGTATTAGTTTTGTTGGCATCCTGCTGATGTCCATGTCGAATAGTGCCTTTACAGTGCGGGACTTCTTCACTGGATGGACCAGCAAGGCAGCTGGATATGGGCTGCTGTCTGGTGGGTTGTTTGGAGTTTCCGCCGTTGCCTATCGCGCGGCGTCCTTATCTCTCGGCGGGGAAGGGGCGATCATGCAGGCCTCTTTTACCCTCGTCTGTGTGCTTTTTTTCCAGACGGTGATGATGAGCATATATCTACCGATCCGTGAGCCGGGTCAGTTTATGAAAGTCGTGAAGGCCTGGCGCGTCGCAGTCCTGGTGGGCCTTACGGGGATGTTAGGCTCCGTTGGCTGGTTTACGGCCATGACATTGCAAAATGCTGCCTATGTCCGCGCGCTTGGGCAAATTGAGTTGGTGTTCACCTTCATCGTCTCATACTTTTACTTCAAGGAAAAAACCAATAAAATTGAGGCTATGGGCATAGGTTTCGTGGTGGTCGGTATCCTGGTCCTCCTTCTGGATTAACGAAATTTTGGACCAAAAAAGGTCAAATGCGGCCTTTCCCTTTAAAAAAAGCTGGTATATGGTTCGCAACTTACGTTGATATCAAACAATTGGGAATTTGGATTTGGCAACAACATATACCCCCCGGGAAATGATCGAGAAGCTTATTGCCTTTGACACGGTCTCCCGTAATTCTAATTTGCCATTGATTGATTTTGTTGCGGATTATCTCAACGAGCACGGGGTGGTTGCTACTAAGGTTTACAACGAAGATAAAAGCAAAGCCAATCTCTACGCGTCAGTGGGACCCGAGGTAGAGGGCGGTGTTGTTTTGTCCGGCCATACAGATGTGGTTCCGGTGGATGGACAGCCATGGGTGACTGATCCGTTCACTGTGGTGGAAAAAGACGGCAAGCTTTATGGCCGCGGAACGAGCGATATGAAAAGCTTTTCGGCTATTGCCTTATCGCAAGTGCCGAAAATGCTGGCAAGCGGCATGAAGGCACCCATTCATTTTGCGCTTTCCTATGATGAAGAAATTGGCTGTCTTGGCGCGCCGTCCATGATTGAACGCATCTCTGAGCATGTCCCGGCACCGCGGGCGGTTATCGTTGGGGAGCCGAGCATGATGAATATTGTCTCGGCCCATAAGGGCATTATAAGCCTTAATACGAAAGTCACCGGGCGGGAAGCGCATTCCAGTCTTGTGGAAGATGGGGTAAGTGCCGTCATGGTTGCGGCGAAATTGATGAGTTTTATAGTCGATATGATGGCCGAGAATAAGGCGAGATCTGCCCCGGACTGCCCGTTCTCTCCGCCATATAGCACTCTAACCTGCGGCGTTGTTCATGGCGGTACGGCAGGCAATATTATCGCCCGCGAATGTGAATTTATGTGGGATATCCGGCATATTCCGGAAGATGATCCCTTGAGTTTTGTGGATCGTTTTAACGATTATTGCGAAAAAGAAATGCTGCCGAGCATGCAGGCCATCGCTCCGGAGGCCAGTATAGTAACCGATATTGTCGCGAGTGTTCCCGCCCTTAAATCCGAAACAGGTGGGGAGGCGGAAATGCTGTGTAAGGCCATTACCGGCCAGAACGAAACAAGCGCTGTCTCTTATGCGGCGGAAGCAGGACAATTTCAAGGAGGAGGATTTTCTACCGTAATCTGCGGGCCGGGCTCCATCGGTGTTGCCCATCAGCCCAATGAGTATATCGAGATTACCCAGGTTAACGCTGCGGAACAGTTTATCTTGAAGCTAATCGATCGATTAGCAGCGTAAATTGATCCAAATGCGTTGGACAGGGAGAAAACTATTGGTTAATCTCGATTTCAACGACTGTGTACATGTAAAATAATAAGTGACGCAGTCAAATGCCTTTTAAAAACAGTAAATAACAGGCGACAGGAAAAAAAGGGAGTTATCATGAAATTACGTACAGGACTTATGGTTGCTGTGGCCGCTGCTGCTCTTGCAGTATCGGCGCCAGCACAAGCCAAAACATTTAAATTTGCGTTTCAGGGGGACTTGAGTTCTCTCGATCCGCATTCACTGAATGAATCCTTCTTGCTGGGAACCCTTGGCAATATTTATGAAGGCCTCGTTCTTTATGATGAGCAGATGAATGTTATACCGGGTCTCGCTGAATCCTGGAGAATTACGGATAATAAAGATAAGCCTGCGGGTACTGAGTGGGAATTCAAGCTCCGCAAAGGTGTTAAATTCCATGAAGGTCAGGATTTTACTGCAGATGACGTGATTTTCACATGGCAACGGGCTGGATCTAAAGGCTCAGATCAGAAAACCCGTGCCGGTAAAATTTCGAACATCACGAAAGTAGATGATTACACAATCCTGGTTGATACCCCAGCTCCGAACCCGATTCTGGTTCGCGATCTGAACTTCCTTTACATCATGGACAAGGAATGGTCAGAAGCCAATGGCTCTACCAACGCAACAAGTGCAACGGGTGACGACAAGGGTAATTACGCCAATTTGAACGCCAACGGCACCGGGCCTTTCAAAGTGAAAAGCAATCAGGCTGATGTAAAAACGGTCATGGTTCGTAATGATGGGTATTGGAAAGACATTCCATCCAATGTAAGCCAGATCGACTTTACTCCGATTAAAGAAGCAGCAACTCGTGTTGCAGCTCTGGTTTCCGGAGAATTGGATCTGGTCTATCCGGTTCCTGTGCAGGACTGGCAGCGTCTGGAAGAATCAAAAGGTGTGAATGCTTTAGCAGGCCCTGAAGCACGGACAATTTTCTTTGGTATGGATCAGAGCCGCGATGAGCTGCTTTATTCCAATATTAAGGGCAAAAATCCGTTCAAGGACATCAAGGTTCGTCAGGCGATGGCTCATGCGTTAAACCTGGATGCAATCAAGCAGAAAGTAATGCGGAATGCAGCGACGCCAGCTGGTCTGATGGTTGCACCTCAGATCAATGGTTTTAACGAAGCTTTGAACCTGCCTTATGCGTATGATCCGGAAAAAGCCAAAGCACTACTTGCTGAAGCCGGATATCCGGATGGGTTTGAAGTCACCATCGACTGCCCCAATAACCGTTATGTCAATGACGAAAAAATCTGTCAGGCTGCGGCATCCATGTGGGCAAAAATTGGCGTTAAAGTCGATGTTCTGGCACAGCCGAAGTCCAAGTATTTCGGTAAGGTTCTGGAAACCGGTGGCTATGACACCAGCTTCTATCTCTTAGGTTGGACACCAGGAACTATGGACAGTGAAAATGTTCTGTCGTCCCTGATTGCTTGCCAGAATAAAGAAACTAAAACTGGTCTCTTTAATCTTGGTAACTACTGCAACGCCAAAGTTACTGAATTGGCCGCAGCGGTTGGCAGTGAAACCAATCAGGACAAACGGAATGCCATGATTTCCGAAGCGTTCGATATCCTTAAGAAAGAGTACGGATATATGCCTATTCACCAGCAGCCTCTGTCTTGGGGTGTAAGTGATCGCGTGAAAGTTAATCAGCGCGCCGATAACATTCTCGATTACCGGTATGTTGTTGTAAAATAAGAAAATGAATGATGGGGCCTGCTTTTAACCAAGCAGGCCCCATTTCTTTTCATCGGATCTTTTGCATCCGTAAGCTGGTGTCTGAATATGATTTCATTCATTTTTAAGCGGCTCTTGCAGTCCGTTGTTGTGATGCTGACGGTTGCGCTCATTGCCTTTGCCATGTTTCGCTTTGTTGGTGATCCCGTCAATAATATGGTGGGGCAGGATACAACGGATACTGAGCGTGCGGCGCTTGCCGAAAGTCTGGGCTTGAATGACCCATTTATTGTCCAATTCGGCCGATTTGCTTTTAATGCGATGCGTGGCGATTTCGGTATTTCCTACAAATATCGCCGTCCGGTGAGTGAACTTATCCTTGAGCGGTTGTCCGCCACATTGGAGCTTTCCTTTGTGTCTGCTGTTCTTGCCCTCGGTTTGGGTGTTCCGCTTGGCGTTTACACGGCACTGAAAAGCAGGGGTATTATCTCCAAGGGGATTATGGTTTTATCGCTGATGGGAGTATCCTTACCGACCTTCCTGATCGGTATTTTGCTTATTTTATTATTTGGCGTCGTTTTGAGATGGTTGCCGACGTTTGGTCGAGGTGATGTCGTTGATATTTACGGCTGGTGGACCACGGGTTTCTTGACCGTATCCGGCTTGAAGTCGTTGATCCTGCCCTCCATTACCCTCGCCATATTCCAACTAACATTGATCATGCGTCTAGTGCGGGCCGAGATGCTTGAGGTTCTTCGGACCGATTTCGTCAAATTTGCACGGGCGCGCGGGCTTCCCGATCGCGCCGTCCATTTCAAGCATGCCCTTAAAAATACGCTGGTGCCGGTTATCACTATTACCGGCCTGCAATTGGGCGCCTTGATCGCGTTTGCCATTATTACGGAAAGTGTATTCCAATGGCCGGGCATGGGCTTGCTCTTTATTCAGGCGGTTGCCGATGTGGATATTCCTATCATGGCCGCCTATCTGGTGCTGATCGCCTTCTTCTTCGTCGTCATCAATATGGTGGTGGATATTCTGTATTATGCTGTTGATCCGCGCCTCCGCGCCGACGCTGCGGTTTAGGGGGACAGCATGGAACAGGCAATTGAAAAATCCCGGATGGAGCGCTTCCTTGATAGCGACCTCTGGCATAGTTTTAAACGTAATCCTGTCGCAATTATTTCATTGATTGTGACTGTTATTGTGATCGCCTCTGCGATTTTCGCGCCGCTTATCGCACCGCATGACCCGTTCAACCTTGTGACCATCGATATTATGGATGCCAGCGTACCACCCGCCTGGGAGGCCATGGGCGATCCAAGGTTTGTTCTCGGCACGGATGATCAGGGCCGAGATATTTTCTCAACCATTCTTTATGGCGCGCGCATTTCGCTGATTGTTGGTTTCTCTTCAGTAATATTTGCCATGGTAGTCGGCATTAGTCTTGGCCTGATCAGCGGCTATGTTGGCGGACGCACGGACGCGTTCATCATGCGTATCGCCGATATTCAGCTATCCTTTCCCTCCATTTTAATTGCACTTCTTATTGATGGTGTTGCCCGGGGCGTCGTGCCGAAGGAAATGCATACGGATCTTTCCATCTACGTGTTGATTTTTGCTATCGGGATTTCCGGCTGGGTACAATATGCCCGAACAGTGCGCGGATCCACTTTAGTTGAGAAAAACAAAGAATATGTGCAGGCGGCTCGTGTCATCGGTATCCGACCCTTCACCATATTGCGGCGCCACGTGCTGCCTAATGTCATGGGACCGGTGATGGTTATTGCCACCATTCATCTGGCGCTTGCGATCATTACCGAGGCGACATTGTCTTTCCTTGGCGTCGGTGTTCCGCCAACGACGCCGTCTCTTGGAACCCTGATCCGTATCGGTAATGAGTATCTTTTTTCCGGTGATTGGTGGATTACCATCTTCCCAGGGTTAGCTCTGGTTATTTTGGTGCTGGCCGTTAATTTGTTGGGCGACTGGTTGCGTGATGCCCTCAATCCGAAGTTACGGTAAGGGGTAGATTATGGATCTTCTTAATATCAAGCATCTCCGTATTGAATTCCCAAGCCGACACGGAACCGTTGTTGCTGTGGATGATGTGACACTGACCGTTCAGCCAGGCGAAGTTCTGGGGGTTGTCGGCGAATCTGGTGCCGGAAAATCGACCATTGGTAACGCCGTCATCGGCTTGCTGGAGCCGCCCGGAGAAATGACGGAAGGGCACGTTCTTTTAAAGACAGAGCAAATCGATACGCTGTCACCGGAAGCAAAACGTAAAATCCGCGGACGTCGGATCGGAATGATCTTTCAGGACCCGCTGACGTCGCTGGACCCGTTGCAAACGGTTGAGCAGCAGCTTGTGGAAACCATTGATCTGCATCTGAAACTAGGCGAAAAGAAGTCTCAGGAACGGGCCGTCGATTTACTGCATCAAGTGGGTATCCCGGAGCCCGAACACCGCATTAAAAACTACCCGCATCAGTTTTCCGGCGGCATGCGCCAGCGAGTGGTGATTGCGCTTGCGCTCTGCGCGGAGCCCGAAGTGATCATTGCCGATGAGCCGACGACTGCGCTCGATGTCTCCATTCAGGCGCAAATTCTGGAATTGATGCGACGGCTCTGCAAAGACAAACAGGTGGGCATGCTGATCATCACCCATGATATGGGTGTGATTGCCGATATTACTGACCGTGTGGCGGTGATGTATCGTGGCAAGGTGGTGGAGGAAGGGACAACGGAGAAAATTCTGGGTGATCCTGATCATCCCTACACTCAAAGCCTGATCAGCGCCGTGCCGCGCCCGGATATCCGCCTCAAGCGTTTCCCCATGGTTAATTATATTGAGGAAGAAGGGGAGCGCACCAAGGATCTGGATCTGTCCACTCATTGGCTCGGCAAGGTGCGGGATTTCGACGCTGTGGAAGGCCCATTATTGAGCCTTAAAAACCTGGTGATGACCTTCGTTACCAAACCTGCATTCCTGAAACGCAATCGTATTATGTTTAACGCCGTCGATGACGTCTCCTTCGATATTGAACAGGGCGAGGTTTTTGGGCTGGTCGGAGAAAGCGGCAGCGGAAAATCTACTGTCGCCCGGATGATTTCAAGCCTGTATGCACCTGCCGCTGGCGAGGTCAATTTTGCCGGAACCGATCTTACCAAGATTAAATCACAGAATAATCTGGACTATTTTCGGCGCCAGATGCAGATGATTTTTCAGGACCCATTCTCGTCCCTCAATGGCCGGATGCGGGTCATGGATATTATTGCGGAACCTATCCGTTTTCATAAACTCGCGTCCAGCAATAGGGAAGTTGAAACCATTGTCAAGGATCTGCTGGATCATGTGGGCCTTGGCGCACAAGCATCACGGCGTTTCCCCCATGAGTTCTCGGGTGGACAACGGCAGCGAATTTCCATTGCGCGGGCATTGGCAACACGACCGAGATTCCTTATTTGTGATGAACCCACATCGGCTCTGGATGTCTCCATTCAGGCGCAAATCCTCAACCTTTTGAAAGATTTACAGGAAGAACTCGGACTGACCATGCTCTTTATCAGCCATGACCTTCCGGTTATTCGCCAGATGTGCGACCGGGTGGGTGTGATGAAAATGGGCAAACTGGTGGAAGTGTCGGCAACGGAAGATCTGTTCGAAAGACCGCAAGCCGCCTACACGAAAGAACTTCTTGATCTGATGCCGCGCCTCGACAAACTCTCCCATGAAGGGTTGGAGCTGGAGGACGCCTGACAGAACCTTAAGCGGAGGTGTTATATGTCTTTGGATGCATGGTTGATTTTTGTCGGGATATGGACGTTAGCCGGAATTCCGCTTGGGCCAAACGCCTTGAATTGTATTTCGGTATCTGTCACAGCGGGATTTTCGCGATCGCTTTGGACAATAGTCGGAATTTCCCTCGCCGCTCTTTGTCACATGGCGGCAACTGTATTCGGGATTGCCGCCATCTTGCTCGCCAATGCCGAGCTGTTTCAATTCATGAAATATCTAGGGGCCGCCTACCTCGTCTGGATGGGTATTTCCCTTTGGCGGAAGAAAATTACTCACGTGGAAGGGGTGAAATTTGTCCCAAGCTCCGCTGGTAAAATTGTCCGGCAATCCTTTCTGATTTCCATGACAAATCCCAAGGCTGTCATTGCTTATCTCGCCGTCTTTTCGCAATTTGTCGATCAAAGCCTGCCATTGGCGGGGCAAATGCTTGTTCTAGTCCCCACGGCGACAGTAGTAACTGCGTTAATTTACCTTGCGTACTGCACCATGGGAATAACCCTCACTCGGTTTTTGTCCACAATCCGCCGCCAAACCCTGTTTAACAGATTTGTCGGTTCATTTTATATCGCCGCAGGCACTGGGCTGGCCTTTGCCGATGTTAAACCGACTGCGATGCCAACCCGCGCCAATTAGGCTTGAGATAAGCCTTTCAACGCTTTTCCAATCATAGATGTGCCGCGTTCCCAAATCATGGCTTTCCAGTCATCGGCATCGCCGTAAAAGGCGTCACGGCTTTTCTTCTTGATGGCTTTTCCCTGCTCACTGTTGATATCGCCTTTGATATAGAGCCAATTGTCAGCGCGCAGAGCGTTTAGCACTTCGAGGACGGGGAGGGTGCCATATTCCAGGGCAACACAGGTATGGCTGGCATTGGGGGCGCTATCGCAAATACCGTAATTGATGGTTCCGCGCACAACAGCCGAGGTCGATGTGCCTGCCTCCGGCGAAGTAACATCATCCCCATACCAGTCTATGGCCCGCGATAATCCTGCCGGATCACCCACATAAATTGGCTCACCATATCCGTAGGGGCCAAGGCCTGTATGAAAATCGAGTAAGGCCAGGTGCCCACAGTCGCTGGCATGTTCTGCGACAACGGCACGAAGCGTCTTGTTTGTCCAGGACGGTTCAAATCCACCAAAGAAAAGGCCGTCGGCGTGAATATGCTGGCCACCAGTTACTGCCGCCTGATAGGTACTGAGGCCCTTTTCGGCAATATAGCTTTCGATTTTTCTTTCTGCCTCCGCATAGGAAGGTCCCTCCCAGTCATCGGGAAGGAGCATCTTGTGGACGTCGGCATAGTCCGGATTTGCAGGCAAAGGCTCGTCAAAATTGAGGAAATTTCGGTTGAGATCTATATTGTCTTCGTTGACCCTGCGTAAATGTGAAAAGCCATAGGGATTGATCGCGTGGATAAGCAGTACCGCTGTATCGTCCGGGAAATCGGTGAACATGTCTTTTTCAAGCATGCCAATTTGCACGCCAGAGCCGCAGAACCCCTCCGCGCCATGGGTGCCCGACGAGACGATGAGTATTTTGGAGGCACCTTTTGGTCCGATGCGCGCGACATCCATATACAAGTCCTCACCCGTGGCGCCTTTCGCCTTGCTATTAAGATGGCTTTCAACGGTCAGCCCTCGGCTCTGACAGGCTTTCAGAAATTTGTCTCTGGCTTCGGCATAGGTCGCGGAAAAGAAATTGGGGATATTCATGCACAGGATCCTGCTTTGATGTTATTGGTTTTGTCCTATTCTACATCAGTTTCCTTTACACGTGTGAGCGCTTTCAACCCAATAACGGCGATAAAATTGATTGTCAGTCCATAATTTGGTCAAGATTTTCGACTAGACCTTAGCGGGCAGATAGTTTGGAGAGAGTTCTTACCCTCATTTGAGTTTCTGCCACATCAATTGGGCATGGGAGTGCTTTCCAGCTGGTTCTAAAACTAGATTGACGTGCATTTTTTTAGGATTTTATATTTCAATATGCTAAAATACTATTTTTCAAGAATTAAACTGGTATATCTAATAATATTGGTGTAATAGTTAGTGCTAGCACGAAGATAAGGCGGCAACATATTGAAAAATAGGCCCTTTGGGTTTTGAAATTTGCCCCTTGAGTATCAACAGACGTTGGATGGAGTAAAATGGTAGCCAAGTTGGGGGCTCTTGTCAGGGCTGGCGTTGCAAATGCAGAAGGTTTCTATACGCTGGGCGGGCGGCTGGCAATAGATTTTGCCAACAGCCATCGGCGTATTGGTCATGACAAGGATGGTCTTGGCAGTTTTGAAGACCTTCTGAATTTTTTAAAATCCCATAAGCAGCTGCATGAAGATGAAGCGTCTGATTTGCATATGTTCCTGTTTCAGAATCCGGAGCGATGCCATTCCGTGGTAGAAGGATTGGTCAAACTCCGAGCGAAATTTCACGATGTGCTGACGAATGCGGCCCAAGGCTGGCCGATGGATCTTGATTTTCTTCATGATATCAATCAGCGGCTTGAGGGCTTTAAGAGTCATTTGAAAGTGGAGCCCACCGAAGATGGCATGGCGCTAAAAACAGTCATATCGGAGCAGGGACCGGAAAAACTGGCTTATCCCATTTTGAAGGATATCGCTGATTTCCTGGCCTCAGATCATGTGGAAAAAACCAAAACCTGTGATGGTGAGGATTGCGGACTTTATTTTGTCAACCTCTCCCGCAATGGCCGCCGCCGTTGGTGCTCCATGTCTACCTGCGGTAATCGGGCCAAGGTCAATGCTTACCTAAAACGGCAGGAGGCGTAATCGGGCAGGCTACTGGTTTGCCGCCGCCCGATCCCGAAGTTCCTTTTTCTGAACTTTCCCCATGGTGTTACGAGGCAGGGCATCCAGCAGGAAGACGTCCTTCGGTACCTTGAAATTCGCCAGCTTTTCTTTGACAAATTGGATGATGTTTTCCGCGGTCAGTGCAGGTATCGAGCCATCAGCAACCACATAAGCGACGACCGCTTCGCCGAAATCCGGATGAGGACGACCGACAACCGCGCTTTCCTCAACACCGGGCATGTCGTCGATAAAGCTTTCGATTTCCTTCGGATACACATTATAACCGCCTGAAATAATGAGGTCTTTAGACCGGCCAACTATCCGGTAATACCCGTCTCCGCCTTTTTGGCACATGTCACCGGTAATAAAATACCCGTCGTCGCGGAACTCGGCAGCGGTTTTCTCCGGCATCTGCCAGTAGCCTTTAAAGACATTAGGTCCCTTGATTTCGAGAATGCCGATGTCGCCCTCCGCTAATGGCTCGCCTTTTTCACTGACAATTCTGACGTCGTTATCAAGGGGCATGCCGACGGTACCGGCTTTGCGTTCTTTTTCATACGGATTGGTGGTGATCATGCCAGCTTCGGTCATGCCATAACGCTCCAGAATCACATGCCCCGTCCGCTCGGCAAAAGCGTTAAATGTCTCCTCTAGGAGCGGGGCGGAACCCGCTGTAAATAAACGTATATTGCTGCAGTTTTCTTTGGTGAAATCCGCGTCAGCCAGTAACCGGACATAGAAGGTCGGAACGCCCATAAAGACGGTTGCCCGTGGCAGCGCATTAATAACGGCTTTAGGGTCGAACTTGGTCAGAAAAATTATCTTGCTGCCATTGAGGAGTGCACAATGAAGCGCAACGAAAAGCCCGTGGACATGAAATATGGGTAGCGCATGCAGTAGAACATCTCCCTCTTCGAAATGCCAGGCGCGGTGCAGGGACTTGGCATTGGACGACAAGTTGTTATGAGTGAGCATGGCGCCCTTGGAGCGGCCGGTCGTCCCCGAGGTATACAGGATTGCGGCGAGATCGTCGCTCGAGCTTGCGACGGTTTCATAGGTTTTTGGATTGCCTTCAATCCAGTCAATTAGGCTGCCGTTTCCCTGAGCGTCGAGAGTGAGAACCTCTTTTACGTCGACGGCTTTGGCCAAAGGCTTGATACTATCGATTGACGCGGGATCACAGACAACAAGAGTAGGCGTCGCGTCACCCAGGAAATATTCGATTTCTGCCGCCTTATAAGCTGTATTGAGCGGCAAATATACCAATCCCGTCCGCAGACAGGCGAGGTAAAGGACAACGGCTTCTACAGACTTGGCAACCTGGATCGCGACCCTGTCACCTGGTTTCGCGCCGAGTTCCACCATCAAATGAGCCATCTGCGCAGAGGTTGAGGCGAGCTCTGCAAAACTCCAGGTGTTTATATCGGGGCCTTCGAAAGCGGCCTGGTGCATGTCAGATGGAAAGGAGGATTCAAAAAGAGCATAAAGATTGGCGTTGGGCATAAATAAATCTCTTGTAAATCAGGCGATTGCTTGAAGAAAATGCGGAGGAAGAGTGGCGAGAAAATCAGTGAATCGCTCTCCCTGAATGGCGACATGTTCGCGCGTCAGCTTTTCGGCCAAAGCAGGATCGCCAGCAAGAATGGCGTCAACCAGAGCCCCATGCTCATCGGAAGAAGATGTCATTCGTCCCGGAATACGAACCTGTAGCCGCCGATGCGGGGCCAGCCGTTGCCGGAGCTCCCGCGTTTGTTTTTCCAGATAACTGTTATGACTGGCCTGATAGATCATATTATGCAGCCGAACATTGCATTCATAATAGTCGTCGAAACGATCACCGCCAGCGAGGGCATTGCAGTCCTCATGGGCTTTTTTCAATTCTTTCTTTTCTTCCGGTGTAATGCGCCGGGCCGCCAGTCGCGCGCACATTGCCTCCAGATCCGCCATCACCTCAAACATATTCATCAGATCCTGCAAGGATATGGCAGCGACAACTGCGCCGCGGCGCGGGCGAATAACGACAAGGCCCGCCGCGGACAGGCGGTTGAGGGCTTCGCGAATAGGGGTGCGGGAAACCCCGAAGCGTTCCGCCAACAGGGTTTCATCCAGACGGGTGCCCGGTTTTAATTCACCTGTCACTATTTCCTGCTCGAGAACAGGAAGTAGTTCATTTGCATGGGATGTCATACTGCTTCCAATCATTTAATTTTGTTTATCATAACAGTATTTTTGTGTTCATAAAGGAATTTTTTGTATACAATAAGTTTTTTTTCACATACAGTTTTTCAGCTGTCGATGAAAATCTTGTCTTTTCTTAGCGGCGATTAACAAAAATTCGGTCGTTCAAAAAAAGAGCGGCCTGGGAGGAATAAAGAATGAAATTACGTGCAACAGGAATTAAATCTGTTTCTTTGGCCGTCGCTCTGGGAATGGGATTATCGGCTTTCGCCGCAACGACAGCTTCGTCGGAAACTCTTAAAGCGTCGCATCAATGGCCGGGCGGTAAAGGGGATGTGCGCGATGAAATGGTGCAAATTATTGCCCGTGAAGTGGGCAAAGCTGATGTCGGTATCGACGTAAAGGTATATCCGGGCAAGAGCCTGTATAAGCCGAAAGAACAGTGGGGCGCTATGGTCAAGGGCCAGCTGGATATCTCTGCCTTTCCGCTTGCCTACGCCGCCGGTCGTCACCCGGAATTTGATTCGACCCTGATGCCCGGACTAGTGAAGAATCACGACCACGCAAAGCGTCTCAATGATTCTCCGTTCATGGATGATATCAAGAAAATCATCAATGATGCGGGTGTGGTTGTTCTGGCGGATGCCTGGCTGGCCGGTGGTTTCGCCTCCAAACAAAACTGTATTCTGGGGCCGGAAACCATGAAGGGGCAGGTGACCCGTGCGGCAGGAAAAGCGTTTGAGCAAATGCTGGTCGGCGCCGGGGCGTCCATTGCCTCCATGCCGAGTTCGGAAATCTACAACGGTCTGCAAACTGGCGTTCTCGATGCGGCCAATACAAGTTCCGGCAGCTTCGTCTCTTACCGTATTTATGAGCAAGCGAAATGCCTAACGGCGCCAGGCGACTATGCTTTGTGGTTCATGTACGAGCCGCTTCTGATGTCCAAGAAAAGCTTCGATAAGCTTAACAAGGAACAGCAGGACGCACTGATGGCAGCCGGTCAGACCGCCGAAGATTTCTTCTTTGGCGCTGCGAAAGGCCTCGATGACAAACTGGTCAAGGCGTATCAGGATGCGGGTGTTGAAGTGGTGACCATGAATGCAGAACAGGCGAAGGCCTGGCGCGATATCGCCAACGAAACATCTTATAAGGTGTTCGCGGAAAAAGTTAAAGGCGGCGACGTTCTGATCCAGAAAGCCTTGTCTGTCGACTAGTGACTTCCTGACTCTCCCGGTGTCACATCTGCTGACCCGGGAGATTTTTTGTCTTTCCAGTTACAGGAACTGAAATGTCCTATTTCATAAATACAATCGAGACCATTTCAAAATTCTTTGGAGTGGTCGCCGCCCTCCTTGTGTCTTCCGCCATCATTGTTGTCTGTCAGATGGTTGTCCTTCGATACTTTTTGAATATGTCGACGGTCTGGCAAACAGAATATGTGACCTATTCCATTGTCGCGGCCACTTTTTTGGGCAGTCCTTATGTGTTGCTGATCAAGGGACATGTAAATGTGGATCTGCTGCCGCATTATTTGTCTGGCGGTCCGAAGAAGGTGCTTGCAATCCTTGCCGCTCTTTTGGCATTGGTTTTCTGTGCAGGGCTCACATGGCAAGCCTACGGCTTCTTCCTTGAAGCCTATGAAGGTGGATGGGTGACGGATACCATATGGGAGCTGCCTCTCTGGATCCCGTTTCTGCCGATGTTCGTCGGGATGCTGCTCCTCAGCCTGCAATATGTCGCAGAGATACTGGGCGTTGCTTTCAATATTCAGGAGCCCTTTGCCGCCCCTCAAAATGTAGTGGAGGCCGACTGAAATGGATCCGCTTTATATTGGTATTCTCGCCGCCATAACTATCATTATCCTGCTCGCGACGGGCATGCCGGTGGCCTTTGGCTTGGGGTTGGTGTCGTTCGTCTTTCTGGTAATTTTTGAAGGTTTTTCCAGCCTTTCCGTGGTCGCCGATACGTTCTTCGCCGGTATCGCGGAGTTTTCCCTTGTTTCCATTCCGATGTTTATTGTTATGGGCGCTGCTGTGGCGTCTTCACCCGCAGGTAAGGATTTGTTCGAAGCTCTGGATCGTTGGCTCACTCGGGTGCCAGGCGGGTTGATCATTTCCAATATCGGAGCCTGTTCTGTATTTGCGGCGTTGAGCGGATCGTCTCCGGCCACCTGCGCTGCTATTGGCAAGATGGGTATCCCCGAGATGCAAAAACGCGGCTATCCCGATAGCCTTGCAACGGGCGCCATTGCGGCTGGGGGGACGCTTGGTATTCTCATCCCACCGTCTGTGACCATGATTGTGTACGGTATCGCGACCGAGACATCTATTGGTCGGCTTTTTCTTGCCGGGGTTTTGCCGGGCTTGATGCTCACAGCGTTGTTTATGGCCTGGGCCATATTTTACGCCTGGCGCAGTGGCTATGACTTCCGGGAGAAAATTGGGTCGTTTTCGTGGAAGCAGAAATTCGAAATTTTGCCGCGGGTGGCGCCTTTCATGGCCATCGTTATTGGCATTCTGTTCGTATTGTATGGCGGTGTTGCCACGCCTTCGGAAGCGGCAGGTGTTGGCGCATTCTTCTGTCTGGTGTTGGTGGCGGTTATCTACAAAATCGTTCAACCTAAGAAAATCTGGGCAATTTTAAGCAGTTCCACCCGTGAAAGCGTCATGATCCTGATGATCATTGGATCGTCGGCCTTGTTTGCTTATACGCTTTCCAGCCTGTTCGTGACCCAGTCTATCGCCGAGTATATTGCCGCGCTTGACGTTAATCGTTGGGTGTTGATGGCCATGATCAATGTGTTTCTGCTGGTAGCTGGTTTCTTTTTGCCGCCGGTTGCCGTGATTGTCATGACAGCGCCGATTTTGCTCCCCATAATAATCAATGCGGGCTTCGATCCCTATTGGTTTGCGGTTATCCTGACCATAAATATGGAAATAGGACTGATTACACCACCTGTGGGATTGAATTTGTACGTCATAAACGGAATAGTACCGGAGATTTCACTGCCAACGATTTTAAGGGGGGCACTGCCTTTCATGATCTGCATGGTGGTAGGAATTATTCTGCTGTGTATTTTCCCTGATATTGTGACATGGTTGCCAACGAAAATTATGGGATAGTGATTTAAATGGCGTCTACTTTTGTTTCTCAGCTTTTTAACTCCATCGCCGATGCCGGGCGGGAGCTTCTCGATCGTGGCACCGGAAAATCCCGGAGCCACAGTATCGAGGGTCTGTGTAGCGATTTACTTACCCAGAAAGGGGAGGCGTCGGGGATGGCGCTCGCCCGAGAGGTTGTTGAAGTATGGGAAACGTTACCTGAAAACGAAAAGCTTGAATTTCTGGAATTTCTGGATCGGGAACTGGCTCCAGATCCCAATAGAATAGCTGGCGCTGTAGTGGCTTATCAAAAGGATGTATCCGCTGAAACGCTGCAAAACCTGAATGAAGCGATTGAAGCACCGCGTCAGGAGTTGATGCGCCGCATCAATTTTGCGCCGGGAGGTACGACGGCCATTGTCTCCATGCGAAAATTTCTGGTGGGGCAACTTCGGGCGCGACCGGAGCTTAAATATGTTGATGGTGATATCCAGCATTTATTGAGTTCCTGGTTTAACCGAGGCTTTTTGGAATTGCAGCGTATCGACTGGCGCACCCCTGCTGTTGTGCTGGAAAAACTCATTGAATATGAAGCGGTTCACGCCATTGACGGCTGGGATGATTTACGGCGGCGGCTGGATAAGGATCGCCGCTGCTTCGCCTTCTTTCACCCGGCTTTACCCGATGAGCCGCTTATCTTTGTAGAAGTGGCGCTCGTCAGGGGGCTGGCGGAGGCCGTACAGCCGTTGCTGTCTCAAGAGACGGAACGGGGCATTGCCGAAGACGCCGACACTGCTATTTTCTATTCCATCAGCAACTGCCAGGAAGGGCTGAAAGGCATTACTTTTGGCAATTTCCTGATCAAGCAAGTGGTGGCCGAACTGTCGGCAGAGCTTCCAAATTTAAAGCATTTTGCCACACTTTCACCCATACCGGGTTTTATGCGATGGTTGAGCAGTGCAAAGGGGAGGACGGGGGGCGTGACCGCGAAGGAGGTTAGTGCCGTTAAATCCTTTCTGGCGGAAAAAGACTGGTTTGAAAACCCAGACGTTGTCGAGCAGGTTCGCGAACCGCTGACAAAGCTTTGTGCTCATTATCTGGTGAATGAGAAAAGCCGGGACAGACCACTTGATCCGGTTGCGCGCTTTCATCTTGGAAATGGTGCGATGCTGGAGCAGATGAACTGGCTTGGCGATAAATCCGCGAACGGTATCAAGCAGTCAGCAGGTTTGCTGGTCAATTACTATTACAGCCTTAAACATATCGAACGCAATCACGAGGCCTATGCAAACGAGCGGAAGATCATTGCTTCTTCATCTATTCTGTCGTTGGCAAAGCCCGGGAAAAAATAGCTTCAATTCTTTGATTAAAGCTGTTCAATTTTGATGATCGCGCCCTGGGCGTTTTTCCGTATCCCAGGGATAGAGTTTCGGAACCAGGATATTCAGGGCTGCCGCTATTGCTATTGCGAGTGCTGAGCCGATCAAAAAATGCGTCCAGTCTTCAGGACGGAGGACTCCGAGTGAGATGATAACCAGTAGGATGGGAATATCCAGAAAATGGGTGAAGGAGGCCAGTTGTTCCCCTCGAGCCTTTATCAATTTTTCGGTCCAATCACCTGTTTCCATTGCTTCTTTAGATAGCCGTTTCATACGTACAAAAAATAGGCGGGTTACTGTATTCCCCTCGATGAATTCGAAAATAAAAAGTCCTACCATTCCAACCAGCCAGGGTGTTTCGAGGAATGCCCAGCCGTCGTAATATTCGACGATCAACCAGGTTCCGCTTGCCAACAATAGCAGGGCGCCTGGGACGACGACGCCATCATAGAACATGGCGATTAAGAACACGAGCTGACCGAAAAGCTTCAAGTCGCTCGTTTGACGTGATCTCATGTCGCAGACGAAAACCCCGATCAAGCCAGCCCCCATGAGCGTCAACCCGATTATATGTGCAAATCGTAGCAGTGAGAACTCATCCATATCATACCTCCTTTGAAGGAGATCCGAGGGAAGGTTTCACGATCGCTAATATAAAAATAACAAGAATTAGGACTATGTTGATCGCGCCAGCAATGGCTTCCTGGTTTTCTGCAGCATGAAATTCGGGCGAAAGGGCGCCTGAATTCATAGCGTCCATCGCCATGTTCTTCATTCGCTCTGCCGTGGGGGTCAAAATGATTGCGCCGTTGATGACTATGGCGAGGACAAGAAAAAGCTTGGTTCGCAACCAACGCGTTCTGAAGGTGTGTTTTTGCGAAAGCCCAAGAAGAATACCGGAAATTAAAGTAAGGGCGATACCGACTGTGGTGAGACCATATGTCAGAACATATTTCGCCTGGTGAAGAACAGCAAAGGTCTCCGCATCCTGCGCGGACTGTGCAATGCCGCCTAAAATGATATGTGCAGGGATGCTGCCAACAAATATACATAGCGCAAGAACATGAAACACTTTAAGCGTTTTGATCGTCATGACGTCTTCCTTTCCAGGTTGACCCGCAGTTGGTGGATGATGCGGTGGGCATCTGATAATTCGCCTGCACCATGTTCGGCGGCGATTTCTTCTGCCCACTTACTCTGTATTTTATCAATAGCGGCAAGGCGCTTTCTGCCCTCCGGTGTCAATGACACCAACTTTGAAGATTTGTGATGGGGGTTGTTTTGTAAATCAACTAAGCCCTCACGCTTAAGTGTGTTGGCTATTTTTTGAACGCCCTGACGAGTAAGTCCCATCTCATTGGCAATATGGGGTACCGGCAAAGGACGTTCGCTTATGGCGCCCATGACTTGCCACCGGGAACTGGTCAAACCTAGATCAGAGGTAAGGCGATCGCCTTCATCCAATAGAGCACCATTTAAGCGGAATATCTCCAATACAAGATCGGTAAACAATGTGCCTGCGCTGGTATGAGTCATCAGTATTCTCCATATTTGACAATAAGATGCCATAATGGTAACTAGTTGTCAAATTATTACTATCCAGGCCTGAGTGGACTTTTTGAAATACTGGCTCAATCGGACCATCGACCCATTGATGGACATTTCCCTGAGATCCAGCTACTTTTGAAACCTGCCGTTCACTTGTGGCCTCATACCCTCCGTATGGCCCTCTCAATTTTCAGGAATATCCATGTCGCTGACGACCCTCCTTGTCCCAACTTACACACAAATGCTGCGTACGCTATCGACCTTGCTCGACAAAGCGCAGAAGCAATTCTCGGATGCAGAAGCGGAGGCGCTGCTCTCCAGGCGGCTCGCGCCTGATATGTTTCCTCTGTCGTCCCAGGTTCGGTTTGTCTGCTTTCAGGCACAGGAAGCGACATTCCGGCTTAAGGGAGAGCCAGTGCCGGAGGCGGTACAGGAAATAGCCCGTGAGGGACAGAATGCCGGTGAGCAGCCGGGGTCAATTTCAGATGCCCAAGCGCGGATCAGTGAGGCTCTTTCGTTGCTGGACGATCTTGGGTCAGACGCGCTCGATGATGGTTCGGAACAGTCAATCACGCTTGAGCTGCCAGGCGGCACGATTTTTGACATGACGGGGGAGCAATATGCTCGGGATTGGGCTCTGGCCCAATTTTATTTTCATCTGGTCACTGCCTACGCTATCCTCCGAAACCAGGGGATTGAGCTTGGTAAGGCCGACTACGTCCCGCACATGTTTGGCTACTTACGGCCCGGATCGATACCGCAAAGTTAAGGGGCACAAGCCGTTACCATAACTTCGCCCCGCCAAAAGCAGAAATTTCTATATCGGTAGGCGTTTTTGCGCGATCCTGAACGCAAGGTTTGCGATAGCAGTAGCAAGAAATAGGGCAATTGCAAAAAGCAGCGGCCAAAATGCGTCCGTGGTTACGTCATAAAGCCACCCTGCGATTGCCGGTGCGGGAGCTTGGACAAGGAAGTAAGTTGTAAAGAAAAGCCCCATACCGATGGCGCGGTTTTCGGGTTTCATGGCTTGCGCCGATAAGGCCATGATCACGCCCGCTGGCGCAATCCCCATTAAACCAAACAATAGGCTTGAAGGAATTGCCAAAGGCGAAATGAACAACATCATCAAGGCGACAATGGCTGCTGTCATACAGACATACAAAACCAAATCCGCTTTACCGCTGCGATCTGCAATCAGACCACAAACGACGCCAGAAATTATCATGAGCCAACTGGCGAGACTGATCACACTCAATGCGGAAACCGTATCATATCCGCCTGCGACCAAGACGCGCGGGGCAAAGCTGAGATAGACCACATAGCCCGCATTAAATAAAGCCCAAACCATCGAGGCGGTCAGTGTCAGAAAAAGTTCATTGCGGTTTAGCGTAAACTGAAAGCCTCCTGTTAGCTTGGCTGCTCCGGGTATCTCCCTGCAAAAAATCATAACGAGCAGAGCGCCTGCAACGCAATATATTGACGCGACGATGAACGCCAATTGCCAATCGAAATTTACCGCCAACCAGCCGCCTCCGATTTGTGCTATTGCGATACCACAAGGCCAGGACATCACAAAAGCGCCCATGGCCGTCGCCAGTTCCTTGCCTGCAAACAAATCCGTGACGATTTTTGTAAAGAAGATAGTGGAAAAGACGAAACCGGCGCCACAAATCAGCCGTGCGGCTGCCAATAATTCAAAACCTTCTGCAATTGAGGCAAGGCCACCACCCGCCCCAAGGGCCAACAGCCCCATTCCAACTATGAAACGATCCGATACAAACCGCCCCGCAAACCCGGCAGGGATGGCAAGAAACATCCCTGGTAGCATGAACAAGCCAATTAGAGTACCGATCTGGGTGTAATTTAACCCGAGCTCCTCAACCAAATCGCCGGAGACAGACCCCAGTGTTTGAAACTGAAATCCCAAACCAATGCGGGACACAAACAAAAGCGCGAGGATGGACCATCTGTTCTTCAAACTATTTCCTTAACTTTCGATGAGAGTTCAGTCGATGATCGGCCCGCTACCGACCCGAGGATTAATGCGGCCGCCGTCAGCGACGGCCATGATCAGGACGATTTCATCAGGTAACGGTGCGTCGGGCACGGAAACCACAATCGTATCGAAATGATCGAACGACCATGCCTGATCTTTGTGACCTAGCGGCACGTCGATGGAAGTGCCGATGCTGCCGAGCTTTGCATTAGACGGAATAAGGGCTTTCCCGCCGCCTATGGCGGCGCGCATTGGCTTGCCGAGTTTGGGGTGGATCATGGCACCACCATGTTCCATATCACCAGCCACACCAACGATGGCGGCCTTGCCATAACTGACTGCCGGACCGGGAAGCTCTGCAACCATATCGGCCATCAATTGCTCGCCAAGCTTTCCGCCAATCGAGAACAATTCGCTAAGATCTTCAATGTAACTTCCGGCGCAGGGATTATGAACAACAGCGGCCGTCGCGATCCGGGTTACCGCATCGCCATAGTGTCCATAGGCATCTGAATGAACCACATCCTTGACCGTTACTATTCTTCGAATTTGCACGGGGCTCTTCCATTTTATGATTTCTCAGCTCATTCAGGAAAAACGTAACATTCCTGTATTCAAACCACTACAACTTAAAAATCTAGGAAGGCACTCAAATGTCCGCTCTGGTTAAATGCGATCAAACTATTAGACACAGACATATCAGCGTCCGGTCTTTCTAGTCTCCTAAGTGGATTTTCATTTCATTTGGATAAGGCTGTCCGTTTCCGGTTTCGATCAGATCGCGGAGGCTTAGTAGATAGCAGGCCCATTTCGTGCTGAAATACAAGAAATCATCATCCGGTACCGCTTCATTTTCGTGAACTAGACCGACCCAGACCTGATCGACCGCCTGTTTGAAGGAGAAAGATAAGTCGCTGTCCTGCCAGGGGCCAGGCCCGGAAACACAGTGCAGGCGAATGAGCGCATTCTCTTCCAGCGCGTCTACTCTGAAAGACAGAATGGCGACGTCCAGAAAATGCAGATCGAGCACATGCCCTACCTCGGAAATCCCCTCCGTTTTCGTAGCCCACCATCCGTCCAGCCCCTCGGGCTCGTGCATGGCGCGATATATTTTGTGGATGTCGCCAACAACTCCGACTTGATGCCTCACTTTAGCCAAGTGGTATTCCTTTCATATCAATCATAGAAAACCATAGCCCTGATGACTTGACTAGGGTCAGGATCCCTTAATTTACTGCAATTCTGTTTGTAGAGGAGGTGAAAGATGCAAGGAAAACGGACGCAGGACATGTTTACCCATATTCAAGGCCGGTTTGCGCGGCAGATTTCGCCTCCTCTACAAACCCTTCGGGCGTGTCGTCTATGGCCGCTGGCGGCGCTGCGCCTTCTTGAAAACCCGACGGGTTTCCTGCGAAGTCGTGCCTGGCCAGCACTCATAGACGACGCGCAGAATGGAGAAAATTAAGGGATCCTGACCCTAGAT
>Ga0315338_1001373_pt1 | contig 31213 bp, 28 predicted proteins | sample ASW8metaG_FD_204518 | JGI IMG/M metagenome (GOLD analysis project Ga0315338, IMG submission 204518) | Ammonia-oxidizing marine archaeal communities from Monterey Bay, California, United States - ASW #8 | ecosystem: Environmental > Aquatic > Marine > Coastal | place: USA: California | collected... | reverse complement strand
CAGTGTGTGCCAATTAGACGTCCAAAACCTTAAAAACAGCACAAGTAACCTTGTAATTAAAAAAGAGCCAATAGGGTTTTCGCATTGAATGACGCCAATCATCATAGCCAATGAAGGGGAACGGCGCGCGAAATATGTGCCGTAGCAGGATCCAGGGACGCTTCTTTACTTGGGTAAGATAAGACTCGCCTGCATCGATAATTTCACCTACCAGCATTTCTGTGCCTGGAAAAATGTTCTGCAACTCGGCTGGTGTTGGACGGAAGAGCGTGTCAATCGGGTCGCGGTGGCGAGGGTAGCTATAAGGCACCGTCACAAAAACGTAGCCACCTTTGCCAACGATCTTGATGCAATGATCAGCAACACGCTTCGGATTACGCACATGCTCGAGAATATTACAGCATAAGACCGCACGGGCTTGCTTGGATAGTACAGAGGCAAGATCATCTGCATCAGCTATGTCAGCCTTGATATCGATACCTTTTCCCTCACGCGAATCCAGATGGATGATATCGATGCCGCGCGCAGCTAGGGGTGCGAAAAGCAGATCCACAGTCCAGGGTTGATGGGTCTCGCGCAGTTCCGCCGTGCTGCTCCCCACATTAAGCAGCGGTGAAAGTTCCGTGGCCGACAAGTTCTTGAGGAATCTGGCAAGCCATTTTGTCTCAGCCAAGAACACTTTCCCACTCCCTATTCCCCTGCTGAACAAAGGGATAAAGCCTTGTGGGCAGCAAGAAAAGCACTCCAATCGCTTTGCTTTTTATCATCTGCCCCCTATCAATATCCCAATAGGCGCCCAATTTCCCCAAAGCCGCGGGTGACGGGCGGGGTAGCAATGCCGACAAGAAGATTGATTGTAAGAGCTGAGATGAGCAAAAGCACGGAAACACTGGGAGAATTAAGGACCGAAATCGATGCGCTCGACGAGTCGTTACAGGATCTATTAATTCAGCGCGCTGAAATCACGCGCACAATCGCCAAGGTCAAGCAGCCGGCAACGCAAGATAATGAAAAAGCTTCCCCTGCCATTAGGCCTGCCCGGGAGGCACAAATCATTCGCCAGCTTCTTTCGCGCCACAAAGGTGATCTACCGCGCCGCGTGATCGTACGGATATGGCGCGAGATCATTGCGGCAAGCCTCCAAGCTCAAACGAAATTTCATGTTCATGTTTATATAGGTGAGGATCAGGGCGCGTTTGGCGATCTCGTGCATGCACATTTTGGTTCCCTAACTCCAGTACGCGAGCATTCGCGTGCAGCCGTTGTCGTGCAGGAATGCTCAGGGGAAATTGATTCTTTAGGCGTGGTACCGATTCCAGAAATGGAGCAGCAGGGTGTACCTTGGTGGGCACAACTTGCACCGCCGGGTAAATCCGGCCCGCGCATTATCGCTAAACTGCCTTTTATCGTGCACCCAGAGGAGAACCAACCCACGGCATTTGCTATCGGTGTGGCCGAACATGAATCTACGGGCGAGGACACAACATTAATTCGTATCGAAACCCAAGCAGGGCTTAGCCGCGCTCGGTTAGTGGCGCTTTTGAAGGGGGCAGGGTTTGAGGCTAATATGATTTCAGGTAGTCGTGCATCAGAAGGCGGCCAAGAGGATGCGGCTCTTTTCACCGTGGATGGTTTTGTTTCTGTCCAGGACCCGCGGTTGAGCGCGATCAGATCGAGCGCAGACGATTTTGTACTACGGGTCGATCCGGTTGGCGGCTTTGCTAATCCAATTGTTCTTATTCCGGTAGCTCGATGACCCTCATCCCTAAACCTGGCATTCTTGATATTGACACCTATGACGCTGGACACTCCGATGCGCCAGGTGTGGCTCGCGTAATCAAGCTATCTTCGAACGAGTCGCCCTTTGGCCCCAGCCTCAAAGCACTGTCTGCTGCACAAAATGCATTTGCGGAGGTTGGGGTTTATCCAGAAGCAAGCGCGCAAGATTTACGCAAAGCTCTGGCCAAGTTTTACAGGTTGGATTCAACGCGGATCGTTTGTGGCAATGGTTCAAACGAACTCTTAACGCTTATTGCAAATTGTTACCTTCGTCCAAAAGACGAAGTAATTATGAGCGTGCATGGTTTTTTGCTTTATAAGATCGCAACTCTTGCGAATAGCGCCGTACCGGTAGAAATTCCAGAAGACGATTTTAAGATTGACGTCGATACTGTACTCGCCGAGGTCACGGGGCAGACGCGACTCGTCTATGTTGCCAATCCCAACAATCCAACGGGAACCTATCTAAACGCAGATGAGCTGAAGAAATTGCATGCTGGGCTTCCAGCATCCACTTTGCTGGTTATAGACACTGCCTATGCTGAATATGTTTGCAAGAACGATTATGATTTAGGATTTAAGATCGTTGAAGACCATGACAATGTTGTAATCACGCGCACATTTTCAAAAGTCTATGGACTTGCCGCATTACGCATCGGTTGGGCTTATTGTCCCAAACATGTCGCCGAGACGCTTAATCGTGCGCGCGTGCCGTTCAATGTCAATATTGTGGGGCAGCGCGCGGCGATGACGGCTCTGGAAGACGGCGTCCACATTGATCGATCGGTGCGCCATAATAAAATCTGGCGCGACTGGCTAACAAAAAATATTCGTTCGCTGGGCCTCGACGTCGTCGAGAGTGCTGGTAATTTCATATTGATCCGCTTTTCCAATCTACCGGGAAAATCGGTTGTGGACGCTGATCAATATTTGATTTCGCATGGCTTTGTCCTGCGCAAACTGGAAGCTTACAATTTGCCCGATTGCATGCGCATGACAGTGGGAACCGAAGAAGCGAATAGGGCTGTGTTTGAGGCCCTTAGCAAATTCATGTCTAAAAAATGAGCGATTCCGTAGCAACTCCGATGTTCAAGAAAATTGCCTTTGTTGGGATTGGCCTTATCGGCTCGTCCATGGCACATGGCGCGAGAAAGCTTGGTCTGGCTGGAGAGATATCCGGCTATGCTCGGCGCGAAGAAACGCGTGCGGCGGCGCGTAAGGCAGGCTTTGCTGATACACTTCATAAAGAATTGGAACCCTGCGTAAGGGATGCTGACCTTGTGGTGCTGGCCGCCCCCGTCGGCTCTTTTGCCAAGATCGCGCCCGCGATCAGACCGCATTTGGCCAAAGGCGCTCTCGTCACTGATGTTGGTTCAGTCAAAGTGGCAGTGGTCCGTGATGTCGGACCACATTTGCCTGAAGGTGTTCATTTTATTCCCGGGCACCCGGTCGCCGGCACCGAGCAATCGGGCCCTGGCGCTGGATTTGCGAAACTTTTCGAGGGGCGCTGGTGCATTTTAACACCGCCTCCGGGAACCAATGCTGAAGCAGTTGAAAAACTGAAAGATTTTTGGGAACGCCTTGGCAGCATGGTCGAAATAATGGATCCGGCACATCATGATCTGGTTCTTGCAATCACAAGCCATGTTCCGCATCTCATCGCCTATAACATCGTCGGCACTGCAGCGGATTTGGAAGAGGTCACTGAAAGCGAAGTGATCAAATTCTCTGCCGGCGGATTTCGTGATTTCACGCGTATTGCCGCGTCCGATCCAACGATGTGGCGCGATGTTTTTCTCAACAATCGCGAAGCAGTATTGGAAATGCTAGGGCGCTTCAATGAGGATTTGAGTGCGTTGCAGCGTGCAATCCGCTGGGGTGATGGTGACGAGCTACAGAATTTTTTCACCCGTACCCGCGCTATACGCCGTTCGATCATCGAAGCTGGGCAGGACATCGAAGCGCCCGATTTTGGTCGTGTTAATAAAGACAAAGACGGGGAATAGGGGGCGGTGGCACACCCAATTACCTTTCCCCCAACAACTTATTTGTCGCCGTCTCTATCCGTGTCTCCAACTCCTCCATAAACGCTTCGCGTTTCAAACCGGGCTGAATAGCAGGAAGAAACTCAATAACAATCTTTCCAGGATGTTTGAGTAGCCTGCGTTTTTGCCAGAATAGAGCTGAGTTAAGTGTAACTGGAATGCAGGGCACGCCCAGATGGGTGTAGAGTCCCGCAATGCCAGGTAGATAGACGGGCGGATCGCCCGGTTGTCGCCTTGTGCCCTCGGGGAAAATGATAATTTGGCTATTGGTACCTAAAGCTACTTGTGATGCGCGCCTTAATGCGCGCATGGCGCTTGCTTTGGCCGAGCGGTCGATCGGAATCATCCCCATTTTGGTTGCATACCAACTAGAGAAAGGAATCCACATCAGCTCGCGCTTCAATACAAATGAGGGATAATCAATTAACGTCCAAAAGGCGAAAATTTCCCACATTGAAAAATGTTTTGACGCAATGAGCGCTTTGCCGTGCAAAATATTTTCACGGCCGCGCACTTCATAGGTCTGTCCACAAAACACTCGCAGTCCCCAAAGCATCATCCACGCCCAAAACCGTGTCGCGCGGACGATAATAATGCGCGGTGCCAACAACAGTGGCATCAATCCGACGTAGAGCACTGTCGATGCCACTGTAAAATAAGTCAAAAAGAGAAGTGAACCTATGAGCCTCATGGTTTTAGCACTCGCTTCATGTCGCCACATTGCTACGTGCAAACAGTGATAGCCGCATCCAACTCGCAATATATTTTGCATATTCAGCATTGATGCGCGCCAAGCTTCCGTCGATGAGACTATTTTCTCCCGTTTGTCCCACGGGATAGGGAATGAGTATGATTTCCGGCATCTCACTGGAAAACTCCAAAAGAGATCGAGGCATGTGCTCGACGCTGGTAACAACAATCAGGCTGGTATAGCCATGCTCCAGTACCCACCCTCGGGTTTCTACCGCATTGCCGTGGGTATCGGCGGCATCGAAACCAAGATCTGCGCAGCAACTAAAGGCCACTCCACCATCAAGGAAATTGTCCAATTCTTCCTTATCGATATCCGGATTAACGCCGCTGATCAGCAATCTTCTGCCTGCCCCACGCTGCAAAAGATCAACGGCAGCGGCAAGCCGCTGCCCTTCTCCAGTCAGAACGACAATCGCCTCGGCGTTGACGTTCTTAACAGCATGCTCATTGGGGTTTGGCAAAGTGAAAAGAAACACAAGAAACCCAGCGGCATAAATGACACCAGTCGTGACGATTACGCGGAAGAGAAAATATGCTTTTCTCATTCTATTTTTTTGTCTCAGCCTCACGCGAATCATCCCGGTAATAATAATCACGCAATGCCGACAATACCGATAGGCGCGCAGTCACCCAAGCAATCACGGGAACTGTAATAGGAACCGCTAGAAGCAAGGGTAACTCCTCCATTCGAAGGCCTAATAGCGGCAAAAAGCGGCAAACTTGCTGATCTTGGGCCAATGCGACAAATTTTGCCTTGCGAGAATCACACCAATAGCGTGGCAACTAAATGATTTTGACCTGTCCAAACTGTGGAACCCGCTACCAAACGGATCGAAGTCGCATGGCACCGCCGGGCGGCAATGTCCGTTGCGCAAAATGCCTAGCAGCTTGGTTTCATGCAGTCTCTGATGCGGAGGGGGCACTTAGGCAGAATCCAGGCGAGGTGCCTCCCACCATGCGTAGCACAGACATCAGGCTAGAAAAGGAACCTGCTGTGCAATCTATGAGCGCTGCAAATCGAACCCGCCTGGCATTGTTCACGGGATGGGGCGCGCTGTTTTTATTTGTGGGCGCATTTGCCTGGGGTATGACTGTCTTTCGTTATGAGATCGCAACTGTGTGGCCGCAAAGCTCGTCATTTTACGCAATCATAAATTTGCCAGTGAACATTCAACAACTTTCCATCACAGATATTGGCTATGATCACATAATTGAAAACGGTGAGAACGTGCTGCGGATATCTGGACGGGTGACCAATGTCTCGGAAGTTGAACTAGCCGTTCCAGAAATATTTGTGAGTTTACTTGATAGCGACAAGCGCAACATTTATGCGTGGACCGTCAATGTAGGGATTGCGTTACTCGAGCCGGGACAAGTGCGCCCTTTTTTAACGTACCTTCCTAACCCACCCCCTGAATTACGCGAGGTAGATGTTGCTTTCGTATCCGATGCAGGTCCGTGATGGTGGTCGATGAAACAATATTGTTTTCGCAAAGCGCAATCGCCCGATGAGTTGAAGACTCAGAACAAATCCAACAGCCGTTCGATGTAATCCAGCTCGTCTTGACTTCGTCCAAGCTCGGCGGCACGGCGACGCAATTCGTCGAGAATATCACGCGCGCGTTGAATGGCAGATTGCTCGGGCAAACCGTCTAAAAGGCGTCCAACTGGATTATTGCCTCCAATACGCCGTCCTAAGGGGTCTTCATTCACTTCACCAGCCTGGCCAGCTTGTCCATTGGTTGATGCAAGGTTTTGTGCAAGCTGCCGCGCACTTTCACGCATTTGGTTGAGTGCTTCTTGCTGTGCCTGGGTAGCAGCACCAAGCTGATTGTTTTCTAGATTTTCTTGTGATTCAGCCATGGCCTGGCCAGCCTCACCGAGGCCCTGGTGGGCTGCTTCGCCATTCTCGTTTAGACCTTCCATGATGCCGCGCAATGTTTCGTGGATATCTTCTTGATCTTGAGCGAGAGCACTGCCACTCGGTTGTCCGTTTTCGTCAAATTGCCCGAGTTGGTTCTGCCCTTCGCCTGGGGTGCCCTGCCCGGGTTGGCTAGTGCCGTTTTGTCCTTGCTCTGCTCGGAAGGTGCGGTCCATGAGTTGGCGCTGCTGGCCCATGAGATCGCCTAGGCCCTGAATGGCCTGCTGGGCGTCGTCGCCTTCTTGTTCTTGTTGCCCTGGTTGGTCGCCGGGGCCACCCTGGCCCTGGACCATTTGCATATTTTCGAGCATTGCCATGAGCCCAGCGAGAAGCTGCGCTGCTTCTTCAGCATTACCTGTGCGGGCCAAGTCCTCGATGGCCTTTAGAAGCGCTTCAAGCTGGTCCATTCCCATCGCCTGACCGCCTTGCGGCAATTGCCCCATCTGACCGGGCTGTGCGTTCTCGGCAAGTTCCTGCATGTAACGCGACATCGCATCACGCAGTCGATCCATCAGTGCCTGTATTTCTTCGTCGGGGGCGCCGCGTCGAATGCCGTCTTCGAGTGCTTGTTGGGCCGCGCGCAAGGCCTCTAACGCGTCAGCAAGCTCGCCCTCTTCGAGCGCGATCGCCATGTCCCACATAAGTGAAAGAGCCGGGTACTTGTCGTCGCCAAAGCGAATATTGGCGATGCGATGGCGAATGGCCCGTAGACCAAGATATACGCCATAATCATCACGATAGAAAAGATCCGGTCCAATAGTCAGCGCATCCATGGCGCGTTCGGCCATGTCGCGCCCTTCATCACCATTTACTGCGAAGCCTTTGCGCTGCTCGATGATCGCGCGCGCCAACGGATGGGTAAAAATCCGTTCCGGCAGTTTAAAGCTTACAGGTTCACTCGTCCCGGCCTGCCCCGCCGCATCAGTCGCGACCAGGGTAATGAAAACTTCAGTTCCGGCGTAACCGTGTGCCGTTAGATCGCGCGTGGCCGAATATGTTGCTTCGCGCGTGTTAGCGGCTGGTGCCAGCGGCACTATAAGCGGCTCAGCTTCAGCGTTAGCTTCGGGGATAATCCGCGCTTCGACATTCGCAACACCATAATCATCGGAAATTTTATAACTAAAGACGGTGGCCTGGCGTTCATCGGCTACCATCTCTTCGGTAAAGCTGACTTTAGGCAGCTCGTCAGGAATGATTCTGAAATCCCAATTGCCAAGCATGCGTACGCCCATCTGCGCGGTCACATGCAACTCTGAGGTCAATTCGATTTCAGCTTCATAGCCCGATTCCGATTCAGTGAACTCAATTAGCTCACTTGCGGGAAAGCTTACTAGGCGAGGGCGACCTCTGGTGGCACGTAGTCGTAAGGATAATTTGCTGCCTGTCGCAACGATGATTGTACCTTCACCGGGTGACGTACCTTCAGCCAATGTGCGCGGCGGCAATGCGGTGTAAGGCGGCGGCGAGATCCAAGCGTTAAAAAGCACATCGTCTTGTGGGTCGGTGAGCGGCGGCAGCAACGCGGTGCGCAAACGATCGCTGGCCAAGGGGCCAGCATAGAAGAAGGACGCAGTCAAAACGGCAAACAAGGCAAAGCGTGCACCGTAGGGATCGCGCCGATGTAGCTTTGGTGATGGCAATTTTACGCGCAGTGATTTCACCGAAGCGAGTAAACGCAACACATGGCTCTGCCACAACTTTGTCGTCAGCAAGTCGGCATGGCCGGCAGCAAGATTATCGGCACCTTCAGTAATGGGCCGGTTGGTTAGACCACTATCGCGCTCGACTCTGCGTGCGCCATCTTCCCAACGCGGAACGCAAACTGGACGAATGAATTTCCAAAAGAGAGTGAAAAGCGTTCCGCCGACCAACCAAAGCAAGGAGACACGTAGCGTAGCTGGAAACATTTCCAGCACGCCGATGAGCGCAAGAATTGCATAAATACCCATGACCGCAAGCATCGGCCAAAGCGCGGGCCAAACGCGCTCCCAAAGCACGGCGGCCCGTCCGGCAAAGATCAACCACACGGCACGGCGAATTTTCGCCTCCGAGGGCTTTTCTTGATTACTTCTGATTTCCGCCCTCAAGCCAGTCAGGAACCCGATCCAGCGCGACCAGCGCTTCTTGCATTACGCGTGGGCGTACCACGCTCCATCTTTCGCCATGTACCAAAACTTCGGGCACAAGTGCACGCGCATTATAACTCGACGAAAGCACGGCGCCATAGGCGCCAGCAGTCATTATAGCCACTAGATCATCAGGGCTAAATTGAGGCAAATCCCTGTCACGGGCAAAGAAGTCAGCTGTTTCACAAACTGGGCCAACCACGTCATAACGCTGGAGTTCGGCCCCATCGAGGGCCTGGCTAATCGGCAATATATCGTGGTGGGCGTCATACATCGCTGAGCGAATCAGATCATTCATCCCAGCATCCATCACCAGAAAAGTTTTAGCCGAACCGGGCTTCACATAGATTACCTTAGTCACCAATATGCCTGCATTGGCAGCAATTAGCCTTCCTGGCTCAAATATCAGCTGCACTCCCAGTCCTTTGGTGATTTTCGCAATAAGGGCGCCATATGCCTCAGGGTCGGGCGGTGGTTGCTCATCTAGGCGGTAAGGAACACCGAGCCCACCACCCAGATCTGCACGCGCAATAATGTGACCATCAGCACGCAAAGTTGTGATCATCTCGGCGGCAAGCTGGAATGCAGCCTCAAAGGGCTGCAGTTCGGTGATCTGGCTGCCAATATGAACGTCGATGCCCACCACCTCAATTCCGTCAAGCTCCTGCGCACGGGCATAGACTTGGCGGGCGCGGCCCCAAGGTACGCCAAATTTAGTTTCCGCAGTGCCGGTGGTTATCTTGGCATGGGTCTTGGCATCGATATCAGGGTTGAGGCGGATGGTAATCGGCGCTTGCACGCCCATTGCCTGCGCTACCTCATTCAAATCTTCGAGTTCGGGCTCGCCTTCAACATTAAATTGATAGATGCTGGCCTCGAGTGCGAGACGCATTTCCTCCTTAGTCTTTCCCACACCGGAAAACACAATACGATCGCCCGGGATGCCGGCGGCAAGCGCTTTTTTTAATTCGCCGGCAGAAACCACATCGGCACCCGCACCAAGCTGCGCTAGCGTTTTTAAAACCGCAAGATTACTATTTGCTTTGACCGAGAAGGCCACCAGCGTGTCGCTCGGAAATGCACTCGCGAACACATTGTAATGGCGCACTAGGGTTGCGGTCGAATAGCAATAAAAAGGCGTGCCGACTTCTTCGGCCAAGCGATTGAGAGGAACATCCTCGGCATTGAGGATTCCGTTTTTATATTGGAAGTGGTTCATAGTCCGAGCGGCTGCGGCGGGCGCGAGGGATCACGCTCGTCTTCAAAATCAGCATCCACGGAGGGTTGCCCGTTCAGAATTTCGAGGTCGTTCTTCACGCCGCACGCGTTTAAGGCAAGGGCAAAGATTACGATAAAAAATAGACGGCTTGTCATTTCAGCCGCTCCTTCCAAAATTTCACCTGCTCTTTAACGCGCGCCGGAGCAGTGCCCCCAAGGCTAGTCCGTGCATTGAGTGAAACGTCCAGAGATAGCACTTTATAAACGCTATTAGTGATCTCGGGCTCAATCTTCTGTAATTCTTTCAGAGAGAGTTCGTCCAATGGGCAACCAATTTTTTCGGCGCGCGCCACCGCCTGGCCCGCAAGTTGATGGGCCTCACGGAACGGTTTTTTGACATGTGTGACAATCCAATCAGCAAGATCAGTGGCAGTTGGATAGCCCTTTTCCGCGGCTGCACGCATGACTTTTTTGTCGATCTTAATATCGCTCACAATTGCTGCCATGGCAGCGATGCCGAGCTCAAGTGCATCGGCGCTGGCAAAGACCGGTTCCTTGTCTTCTTGCAGATCTTTCGCATAGGCAAGCGCAAGGCCTTTGACTACTGTGATCAGCCCGGTGAACGCGCCCAAAATGCGGCCTACTTTGGCGCGCACTAATTCAGCGGCATCAGGATTGCGCTTTTGCGGCATGATCGACGAGCCGGTGGAAAGCGCATCGCTTAAATGCACAAAGCCATAGGCGGGTGATGTCCAAAGAACGATCTCTTCCGCAAAGCGCGAAAGGTGCGCAGCACAGATCGACGCTGCGCTTAAATATTCCAGCGCGAAGTCGCGCGAGGATACCGCATCAAGTGAATTACGCATTGGCGTAGTAAAGCCAAGTGCCTTTGCCGTCATTTTGCGATCGATTTTATAGGACGTTCCGGCAAGCGCCGCTGCGCCCAATGGTGATTCATTGAGCCTTTTGCTTGCGTCGCTAAACCGGCTGCGGTCACGCGCGAACATTTCGACATAGGCGAGGCAATGATGGCCAAAGCTCACCGGTTGGGCTGGCTGCATATGTGTAAAGCCCGGCATGATGGTGTCTGTGTGTTTTGCCGCTTTAGCGAGTAGCGCATGCTGCAGCGCCCCAATTCCGGCATCGGCACGCTCGATCGCAGCTCTCACCCAAAGCCGTAAATCTGTCGCGACCTGATCATTGCGCGAGCGCGCGGTGTGTAGCTGTCCGGCCGATGCGCCTATCAATTCTGTGAGCCGCGCCTCGATATTGAGGTGAATGTCCTCATATTCGCTCCGAAACGGGAAAAAACCTGCCTCTAGCTCGCGCCGGACAGCAATCAAGCCTTTGCGTATTTTTCTTGCGTCAGTTTTGGCAATGATGCCTTTAGCGGCTAACATGTCGACATGCGCTAGCGATCCGGCAATGTCCTCGGCAGCGAGGCGCTTGTCGAATTCGATGGAGGTGTTGATTTCCTCCATAATGGCGGCGGGGCCTTCGGAAAAACGTCCGCCCCACATTTTGTTCGTGGTCATGGCGCTGGTGCCTTTGGACCTTATACGGGCTTAAACTATTCGAGGTAAAAGATGAATCCTCGCAACCACCTTGCCGTAATCCTTAGCGGAACACTGGCTGCAGCGGCTTTAATCGTCGCCGTCCTATACGGGAATTTGGATGGTGCTGTCCACGAAGTCACCGAATCAGTGACCGAATCAGGCACTAAAGCCATGGCTTTGGCGGGTGAGGGGCAATCTACTGACGAAATGAGTGCCACCACCAATGGGTTACCGGAGTCCCTACAGGGCGTGGAAATGACGGATCCCATTTCTGCCGTTCCTGACGCCATTTTTTTTGATGCTGAGGATGCGGACGCGACGTTGGCCGATTTTCAAGGTCAGTTCGTAGTACTTAATCTCTGGGCCACTTGGTGCGCACCTTGTGTTGCCGAGCTCCCGGCGCTGGCGCGCGCGCAGGCAGCGTTGGGCAATGACGCGCTTATTATTCCCGTCGATATGGAAAAGAAGGGCGTCGATGAAATCTCTGCTTTTCTCGCTGACAATGGTGCGGGATCGCTACCCACTTATATTGACCGTGATTACGCGCTGATGCAGGCTTTTGAAGCCTTTACCGTCGGGCTGCCCTACACAATCTTTATCAATGCGACTGGCCAGCAAATCGCAACCGCCTCCGGTCCACAAGAATGGGATGATCCAGAGGCGATCGAATATATCCGTGGGATGGCGATGGGCGGGTAACGGGATGCTTTGCACCTTCCCTCTAATTGTGATGGCTCGCCCTGCATGCTTTGCATGCGAAACCAACCATTGGCGTGTAAGACGGCCCGGACGAGGCCGTCTAGATGATCATAAAACTCGTTTTGTCGTGCTTCGCAGATGCGCAGGAGCTAGTTAGCCTGATCAAGTTTGGCCATGACAAATGTGGGGTATGGCGTTGGCAAAATGAATGCGCTGCATCAACATCCACGCTATACTCCAATCAATATCGGGGGTCGAAATGAACGAGGCATTCAAGCTTTCCACGCGGCGTGCATTCTTAAGCTTTCTTGCGGCAAGCCCGGTCCTCGCGGCCGCAAGCCGCGTTATGGGCCAGCCAGCCTTCGATATTTTTGATGCCTATGCGCCACAGCTCATCACCAATGCGCAGGAAGCGATCAATGTTTTTGATTTCCACGAGGCAGCGAAGGTAAAATTTCCACCTGGCCATTACACCTATATGTCAATGGGTACGGACAATGGCGGAACCTTGCGGGCCAATCGCGAAGGTTTCGAAAAATATCGTTTGCGCATGCGCCGCCTCGTCGACACGCGCGAAATTGACACTTCGGTTGAGATTTTCGGTGAGACCTACCCGCTGCCGATCATGATTGCGCCTTGCGGTAGCCAAAAGGCCTATCATCCGGAAGGCGAAGTTGCGGTCGCGCGTGCGGCGCGCACGCGTGGGGTCGAACAAATTCTCTCCACGGTCACGTCTTCGGCCGTTGAGGATGTCAATGAAGGCCGTGGGCGACCGATCTGGTACCAGCTTTATGTTGATGTTGCATGGGAGGTAACTGAGGCGGTGATTAAGCGGGTCGAGGCCGCGGGCTGCCCCGTGCTTGCGGTGACAGTAGATTTGCCAACCAGCAATCGCGAGGCTGCCGCGCGTCATCACCGCGACATCAATCCCGCCTGCATGTCCTGCCATGCGCCGAACGCGGGCGTGATCCCGCCCAAACCGATGTTTGAAGGGCTTGTACGTAGCAATACCGACCGTACCTTTCTTGATTGGGATTATATCGATCGCATACGCGATGCGACTTCTATGCGGCTCATGCTGAAGGGGATCGTCACCGCGGAAGATGCCATGCTTGCTATAGAGCATGGGGTAGAGGGGATTATCGTTTCAAACCATGGCGGGCGAGCCGAGGATTCGGGGCGCAGCACCATTGAATCGCTAGCTGAAGTGGTCGATGCCGTAAATGGGCGAGTACCGGTGATTGTTGATAGCGGCTTTCGCCGCGGCACTGACATATTTAAGGCCTTGGCGCTGGGCGCAGATGCCATCGCCATTGGCCGGCCCTATCTTTGGGGGCTGGGGACCTTCGGGCAGGAGGGCGTGGAGACAGTGCTCGATATTTTGAAGCGCGAGTTCGAGATTGTCATGAAACAGGCGGGAACGCTCAGCATTAGTGAAATCGACCGTAGTTTTCTCACCTAGGTTCGCCGCTGATTCTGGCATCAGGACGGCATTAGCGGCGCTTAGCCATATCAGCTATGCTGAGTGCTAAAGCGGCCGGAATAGTTTGCCTCTGGCGAGATTTGGGGAGGCGTGAGATGCGCATTCAAACAAGATATTTGGGCTATGCGCTGGCAGTGCTTTTGGCGGGTGCCGTAAATCCGTCTTTGGCCGCCGATGGCGGCTCTATTGCTGACGCTGCTGCAGCCAATGACATTGATACGTTACGCTCGCTATTGGCCGAGGGCGGTGATGCAAGCGCGACCCAGACCGATGGGACAACCGCATTGCATTGGGTGGCGCATTACGACGAGCTGGAGGGTGCCGAATTGTTGATCGGCGCAGGCGCGGATCCGAACGCGGTGAATGATTATGGTGCGATGCCTCTCACCATGGCGTGCACCAATGCAAACGCAGCCATGGTTGAGGCGCTGTTGTCAGCCGGTGCCAACCCGAATGCTAGGGGGCTATCCCAAGAAACCCCTCTCATGCTTTGCGCGCGTACTGGCAATGTCGATGCCGTGAGCGCATTGCTTGGTAGAGGAGCCAATGTGAATGCAAGGGAAAGTAATAGGGGGCAAACCGCTTTGATGTGGGCAGCGGCACAAAAACACCCTGCGGTACTAAGGGTTCTGATCGAAGCGGGTGCTGATATACATGCGCGTACTAATGGTGGCTTTACCCCATTGCTGTTTACCGTGCGTGCGGGTGACATAGAATCGAGCGATATTCTTTTGGTGGCGGGTGCCGATATCGAAGTGGTCGGATGGCGTGGAATGACCCCGCTCCTGCTGGCAAGTGTGAGTGGTCACGAGGAGCTCGGTCTCTTTCTTTTGGAAGAGGGTGCAAATCCAAATGCGCGGGATCAAAATAACGCTACTGCTCTTCACTATACGGTACTGATGGGAATTACCGCTTTGAATGGGATCCGCTACGCCAATTATACGGATCATATTTTCCGGCCGAGCCTGGATGAGTTGGCCGTAGCATTGGTGGAGCGTGGTGCAGATCCAAATGTTCAGTTTGTGAACATGCCTGCGGTCGGTGGAGATCGCGATCGGACCGGAATAGGGGCGAGCCCATTATTGCTAGCCGCAGCGACACCAGATCCGGAAATGATGCGTTTGTTTGTGGAGGCCGGCGCGGATCCGCTACTGGCAACGACGGCGAATCTGACACCCCTGATGGTGGCGGCAGGGCTTAGCCGCGGTCAAGATTATACTGAGGAAGAATTGGTTCTCGCTTTGGAAGCGGTCCGCCTGCTAGTCGAATGGGGCGCAAACGTCAACGCCAATAATGATGACGGGCTCACTGCACTGCATGGTGCAGCCCTAAATGGCGCTAATGAGATCGTACGCTACTTGGTGGAACATGGCGCCAATATGGATGTGTGGGACGAGTACCAGCAGACACCACTCAGCATCGCCACCGGCATGCGCCTACCTTGGATTCCCTATGGTGATGAGCTCGGCGAGATCATCCAGCCCAGCACTGCGGCGCTGTTGCTTGAACTTGGTGCCACCCCCCTGGACACGCCAGACTATTTCAATCCGCCGGGGGATGATTCGGTGATCTACCGCATTAACCAAGGCCAACGTTACGACGGCTTGGGGTCTACGCCGGGCGCCAACAACATCCGTACACCGCAACCGGGCAGAGTGGACGAGTAGGGTTCGGGCGGCCGGCCCGCTTTACGCGGACGAGCTGACGCTCAACCTACCCGTGCTGTCGCCAATGCGGTCCTGAGGCAAATCCATCCAATCAAGCATGGTCATATACAGATTTGTCAGCGGAGGGTCGCCTGCGAAGCTCAAATGACGACCGCCCGACAAATGCCCCTTGGCGCCGCCCAGCAAAACCGTCGGCAAATTGTCGTGCAAGTGAGAATTTGCGTCGCTCAAACCGGCGCCATAGAGAATCATTGTGTGGTCTAGAAGCGATCCGTCGCCATCCGGCGTGGAGGCCAGTCTGTCGAGAAAATAGGCGACGTGCTGGGCGTGATACATTTGGATCTTGATGACCTTGTCGATCTTGTCCTGTTTGTATTGGTGATGGGTCAAGGAATGGTACCCGTCAGGGATACCGATCTCGCGGTAAGTACGTCCACCAAATTCGCGACCTAACATAAACGTGCTGACGCGCGTGAGATCGGTTTGATAGGCTAGCACCTGCAGATCGAACATTAGCTTGGCATGCTCGGTGAACGTATCCGGAATGCCGGCTGGGCGTTCAAGTGTCGGCATCTCGCGGTCGGCTTGGTCTTCCGCTGTCTGAATGCGGCGTTCGACATCGCGGATGGCCTCAAGATACTCGCCAATTTTCATCTGATCTCCATGACCGAGATCCGCATTCAGGCGCGCTGCCTTCTGTGTGATCGAATCGAGAATGCTCCGATCCTCTTGAATCCGCTGAAGACGCACGGCGGGGTCGGTACTCTCTGAATCGCCGAACAGCCGTTCGAACACAACGCGAGGTCGATTCTCCATCGGCATCGGCGTGGTCGGCGTGCGCCAACAGATCGTATTCATGTAAGCGCAAGTATATCCAGCCTCACATTGACCTAGGAGTTCCGGAGAATCGACACAGAGCTCTAGAGAGGAGAGCTGGGTGTGTTTGCCAGCCTCAGCCGCGATGATCTGGTCAATAGAAATGCCGGCCTCAACGTCCGCGCCTTCCGTCTTTTTCGGATGGGCGCCGGTGAGATAGCTCGCACCCGCTCTTGCGTGATCTCCTGAATTTTCACCTGCCTGAGCGCGGCCGTTTTCATGGTTAAGCCCCGATACAACCAGCATTTGGTCGCGGAAAGAGCTCAATTGTCCCAAAATGGACGGCAACTCGAAATCCGTGCCCACAGTATTCGGAGTCCATTCACTCATCATCACCCCATTCGGGAGATAGGCGGTTGCAAAGCGCATTGGCGGCTCCACCAAATCCTGCGTGCGTGCCGCTGCGGGGACCATTGCGTCCAGTAAGGGCAAAGCCAAAGTCGTACCTAGGCCGCGCAAGATCGTGCGGCGGGGGATCGCCTTTTTGTTAATGATCATGACTAATCTGACCTCCTCATTCGAAACGGGGTGCTGTTGACGACACCGAGTACAATAGATGACCAATTATAATCGTTCGGCTCTGCATCATGGATTATTTTGCGGATGGATGGAGCGTCATAGTGCTCGATCCCACGGCCAAGCGCATAGGTTAGAAGTTTTTCTGTCGTCGTGGTGACAAACTGTTCCGGATTGGAGATGAGGTATTTGCGCAAGTCTGCAGGTCCGGTTAACGCAAATCCGTCCGGCGTCACACCCGAAGAATCAATGAGATTGCCACCATCCTCGTCCCTCCACCGACCCGTCGCGTCAAAATTCTCAAGCGCAAATCCGAGTGGATCCATAACCCTGTGGCATGACGCGCAGGCAGGGCTTGCCCGGTGCATCTCCATTTGCTCACGCACTGTTAGAGTCTCGCCATTATCACCGGATGTTGTTTCGTCAAGCGATGGAACATCAGCCGGTGGCGGCGGAGGCGGCGCACCAAGAATATTTTCAAGCAACCATTTGCCGCGGATCGTTGGCGCGGTCCGTGTTGCATAGGAAGTGACAGTTAAAATACTTCCCTGGCCAAGCAGGCCTTTACGATTTTCGTCGGTCAACGCAACGCGCCGAAAATGGGTGCCATATATATTTGGAATTTCATAATGGCGTGCCAAGCGTTCATTGAGGAAAGAGTAATCGGCGTCTAGAAGCTCCAGAACCGAACGGTCTTCACGTAACTGGCTCTCAAAAAAGAGTTGGCTCTCACGTTGTAACGATTGGCGCAAATTTGCATCAAATTCCGGGTAAACGTCCGGATTGGGCCAAACCATGTCGACATTACGAAGGTACAGCCATTGCCCGGCGAAGTTTTCCACCAGGGCTTTTGAGCGCGGATCATCAAGCATACGCTTCACTTCACGCTCGAGTATTTCGGGCTCGCCGAGCCGTTCGGTTGTGGCAAGCTCAATCAGCTGGTCGTCTGGGATGCTACTCCAAAGGAAGAAAGAAAGGCGCGAGGCCAGTTCTAGATCACTGAGGCGATAATTGTCGCCAGCGCTCGCGTTTGGAGGATCGCGTTCAATACGAAAAAGGAATTCCGGATCGACAAGAATGCGCTGCAGCGCCAGTCGAACGCCATCTTCGAAGCCACCGCGGCTCCGCCCAACATGATAGAGGCTCATCAAATCTTGAAGGTCCATGTCGCCGACCGGACGGCGAAATGCGCGTTGTGCGAGACCCGTCAGGATTTGCCGAGCACAGACCTCTTCCTCATCAGCCACAGCGGGAGTGCAAACAAGAATTCGATGCCGGCTCGCCGTCTCACCAATGCCACCGGGATTATGGGGACCATCAATTGTTAGACTGGCGACGGCAGGTTCTAAATCTGGATGGCCATAATCCCAAGCATAAGAATAATCAGTCACGGGCGGCCGAAAGACATCTTCCGGTTCGGTGATATGGAGCGGAAATGTCAATTGAATTTGATGCATCCCCGCCTTTACCGAAATACGGAAATTGAGATCTTCATCGATGGCCATAAGGTAGCGCTCGAAATCACCCTGATTGAAAGAGCTGGGCTCTTCGGGTCGGGGCCCAGGATTACCTCCGCCGACTGTGAATTGCTGAATAATCTTTCCATCGAGACGGACGTCTAGCCGGCGAGGAAACTCTGAGCCAACGACATAAGTCTTGCCGTTTCTTTGTAGGCGAATTTGCAGATCATACTCGCCGTCGCGTGGAAAATAATGTTGAGCGTTGAGCCCGCCCCGTGAGCCCAAAGGAAAATCTTCGCCCATCCGATCCCACTGAACGAGGTATCTCGGGACCTGATAGGTCTGACCTTCCGCTACTGCTGCTGTATCACCGAGTGCGACGCGGCTAATTTTTCGAGCAGCGGAAAGATATCCCTCCATCAGCACCGGTGAGACACTCAGAACGTCACCAATATTGTCGAAGCCGTAGCTGGAATCGTCAGCAGGCAAGAGAAGGTCAATATCGATGATATTGGTATCGACCTCGAGCAGATCACGAATCGCATTGGCATATTCAGTACGGTTGAGGCGTTGGATGGTAGGCCTTCCTGGATTGGGGTTGGCCTCCGCCGCGCGATCAAGCGTTGTTTCCAGATATGTGGCAACAGCGTCGTAGGTTTCGGCGTCCGGGCGTGGCATTCCTGCCGGTGGCATTGCGCCGGTGCGAAGCTTGCGGATGACCTTTTCCCATAAAGGTGCGTTCGCCGTAGGATTAACAATATCAGCACGGTCCAATTCCAAATCAGCGGTTTTTAACTGTGCATTGTGGCAAGCGACGCAATAGGTGTTGATGACCGCGCTATGCTCTGTATGCGTGCCTTGTGCAGCCGCTGGCCCATAGCCGATGGCGCCAAGCAATATCCCGAATACCCCTGCAGTCACGAAAACGCTGTGGCGGAATGGTGTCACGGTCCCCATACTTCCTCCCCTAAGGCCAGGAATGATATTGTTTCAGCTCCTATACCATAGTGCGAGCAAAACTGAGCCTGAGAATAGCCGATAACACCAGGATTCGTTGCAAAAGGTGGTCTTTTACGGTCTGAGTGGGATCGATGTCGGAGTTTAGCACAAGAAGCCAGCTCTTATTGTACAATCGTCTTGTCGGCGTTGCCTTTAAAAATCCGGGGTATCGTCGAACGGATTGGGGAATTCTCCGCCGCTCGGATTGCGATTGTTTTCTGAGCAGTTGATCTCCGCAAATTCGCGTTCCTGAGGCTCGTCTGTGGTTCTCGGCCCGGCATGGCTGACCTTCGCCAGCACCGGAATTGAGGGCCCAATGGATAACCACGGCGCGCCTTGCATTGAGTACATTTTTTCATAGGGAACGTGCGATGACCAGGCGGTCGTAAACATGCCAGGATCTTCCACCGTGAACTCTACCTTCAGACTCTGTCCGTCTGGTGAAATCGTATAGCGCTCGACAACACGTATGGCGGCACTTTTGGGCGTTCCGAACCGATCGATAACGCTGCGAGTGTCCTGCGCGATCGTGTCGACAACAAGGCTGTTTTGTCCCTCATAATGTCCGACGGAATGCCCATTCCACTCGACCAGCGGGTTTTGCGGATGCGGCTTATTGAGATCGACCCGGCGAACCTGTTGGCCGCGTTGATACATAATTATGATTTGATCATCCATCTGCAGAAACTGAACAGGCTCGGACATATTTAATGCCAATGGAATGCCGGGATGGCGGCATAGGGACCATGCCGGCCAGGCAAATTCGCCAGCCCGGAAGAGATCAGCTTGCGCCTTCACGGCTGCCGCTGCATGGGGCAGGAGAACTGGGTTGGTGTGATCGCCCATCATCGGAATGCCTCGCCGCATTTCGCCAGCATCTGCCGCAAATCCTACCGGGCCAGGACCGTTTTCCGGCTCATAGAATATCCGAGCGGGCCCCGCTTCGGGGCGCGCCCAATAGCCAGAGAAATTAGGGATCATTTGCTGTGCTTCTGCCGTGTGAGCAGTTAGGAGGAAACTTGGTAGCAGCGCTACGCAGATTATCCCTGCGCAAATTGCGACTGCAAAACTACTAAAAGCGCAAATATTGCAGCTCGATTGTTTTGGCGTTGGCGCGATCGATGTTTCAGACATGGCCAAATCCCCTCTAAATCTCCAGTGGTGATTTCATATCCAGAATAACGAATATGAACCGCTTTATCGACCTTCGTCAGAAAGTATATGTAAGGAAATCTACCAGAGCGGTTGGCGCATCAACCCTGATTTTCATTTGACTAGCGCGTCGGGACTGGCTTCTCGCCACGATAATCGTAAAATCCACGACCGCTCTTGCGCCCGAGCCATCCGGCTTCAACATATTTTACCAAAAGCGGGCAGGGCCGGTATTTGGAATCGGCAAGGCCCTCGTAAAGCACCTGCATCACCGAGAGGCATGTATCGAGACCGATGAAGTCGGCAAGTTGCAGCGGCCCCATGGGATGGTTGGCACCAAGCTTCATTGCGGTGTCGATCGCTTCGACATTTCCGACGCCCTCATAGAGTGTGTAGACGGCCTCATTGATCATTGGCAACAGAATACGATTGACAATAAAGGCCGGGAAGTCTTCAGAATTTGCGGGAGTTTTTCCTGTACGCTCGACGAGTTCGACGGCGGATTGGAAGGTTTCATCGTCTGTCGCAATTCCTTTGATGATTTCGACAAGCTGCATTACCGGCGCAGGATTCATGAAATGCACCCCGATAAAGCGTTCAGGCCGATCCGTCGCAGCAGCAAGGCGTGTGATTGAAATCGACGAGGTATTGGACGAAATCATCGTTTTCGGACCGAGTCGTGGGCAAAGTTCCTGATAAATTTGGCGCTTAATCTGTTCGTCTTCAGTTGCAGCTTCGATCACCAAGTCACGGTCTTTCATCTCATTGAGGTCTGTGGCGGTACGTATCCGCTGCAACGCCGCATCCGCATCTTTTTGCAAAATGCGGTTGCGTGATACTTGGCGACTCAAATTTGCACGTATTGTCTCCCGCGCCTTTTCGAGTTGTTCAGCGTTAATGTCTTCCATCACGACATCACAACCCGCAAGTGCACACACATGTGCAATGCCATTACCCATTTGACCGGCACCAATAACGCCGACTTTCTCAACCTTCATGTTGCTCCTGCCTATGTCTGAAGTTGGAAATAATTCCTAAAATACAGTGTCTCCAATGCGCGTTCATGACGGTGCTTGTGCTTTATCCAATGCATCCTCGAACTCTGGCAGAACTTCGAAGAGATCTCCAACAAGCCCGAAATCAGCAATCGAAAATATCGGCGCGTTCTCGTCCTTGTTTATCGCGACAACCAGCTTTGAATCCTTCATGCCGGCAAGATGTTGAATCGCACCGGAAATACCGACTGCAATATAAAGTTCAGGCGCAACGATCTTTCCGGTCTGCCCCACCTGAAATTCATTAGGAACGAAACCAGCATCGACTGCCGCACGTGATGCGCCGACGCTGGCGCCCAATTTATCGGCGATGCTTTCTATCAACGTGAAATTTTCTTTTGATCCAAGGCCGCGTCCACCTGAAACAACTATACGTGCGGCAGTCAATTCAGGCCTCTCCGAATGGGAAAGTCGTTCGTTGACAAAAATAGAGATTTCCGGGTCCGAAACTGTAGCGATCATTTCGATCATAGCTTGTCCAGTCTTTTCTACCGCCTGGAACGCCGCGGGGCGGACAGTAATGATCTTCTTGAAGCCTGACGCCTCGATTTTCTCGATTGCATTTCCAGCATAGATAGGACGGAGAAATATGTCGGGGGTTTCGACAGCAGTGATATCAGAGATCTGTGGTACGTCGAGCTTTGCGGCAATACGTGGCAGCACGTTTTTTCCATTTGCAGTCGCGGGCGCCAATATTGCTTCATATGGTTCAGCTAGCGAGAGTACTAGCGCTGCCAGGGGCTCGGCCAAGGCATAACGGTAACGCGGATCATCTGCTACTAAAATTTTCTTAGCGCCGTTAAGCCTGGCTGCTTGATCTGCAACAGTACCGCAATTTGATCCGGCAACAATCACATGCACCTCAGGGCAAATAGTGACTGCGGCGGCGAGCGCTTTTGCCGTAGAATCAGAAAGTTCTTTGTTATCATGTTCGGCAAGGACGAGTGCGGGCATCAGATAGCACCTGCTTCGCGCAATTTCTCGACCAGAGCGGATGCGCTATCGACGCGCATTCCAGCGCGGCGCTTGGGTGGCTCAGTAACCTCCAACGTCTTTAATCGCGGCGTCGGATTGATGCCGTAGTCGGCAATGGATTTTTCCTCAATCGGTTTCTTACGGGCCTTCATTATATTAGGAAGAGAGGCGTAGCGCGGCTCATTCAAGCGCAAGTCGGTTGTGATGATTGCTGGGAGTTTTAGATCCAGCGTCTGCAACCCGCCGTCTACTTCGCGGGTGACCACGATGCGCTCTTCCCCCAGTTCAATCTTTGAGGCGAATGTACCTTGCGGCCAATCCAGTAGTGCGGCCAGCATTTGGCCGGTCTGGTTACAATCGTCGTCAATGGCTTGCTTGCCCATAATAACCAACCTGGGCGACTCCTCGATACAAACTTCTTTCAACACTTTGGCAACGGTAAGTGGTTCGATCTGCTGTTCACAAATAATAAGCAGGCCACGATCGGCACCCATCGCAAGTGCGGTGCGGAGCGTTTCGGTGCATTGCTTGGGTCCGATGGAAACGGCAATCACCTCATCAGCTTTGCCAGATGCTTTCAGCCGCAGCCCCTCTTCCACCGCAATTTCGTCGAATGGATTAATCGACATTTTGACGTTGGAGAGATCAACACCCGAACCGTCGGTTTTAACCCGAACTGCAACATTGAAATCGATCACCCGTTTGACCGGGACAAGTAGCTTCATGGAGCGCTGGCGTTTTCCGGCGGCACGAACCGGGACCGGAATCCTCTATTGTGCGGCGCAAAACTATTCGGGCGCGACGCCTTCGTCAACGAGAGCATACAGAAGAAATAAACATTGAAAATTCCTTATATTACCTGTGTTTTTCTTGTCCTATCCTGTCCTGCAGTGACTATCTGCAGCACCTAGCATGAAGATTTTTTCTGAGATTCCTGCGGAGCAAATAGAGGTAAGTCAGGTCTGACATGCCGTTACAGCAGGTTTGAGACTCAATAATGGACAAGTCTATGCTGGCGGCTCTTCTACCGTTCTGGCAGGAGGACTTCGCGTTTGCCCTGGTGGTTGGGCTTAGAAATCATGCCGTCATCTTCCATTCGCTCGACAAGTCTCGCCGCACGATTATAGCCGATTTGCAGACGGCGCTGGATGTATGACGTCGAAACTTTGCGGTCGCGCACAATGATGGCTACCGCCTTGTCGAATAATTCGTCGCCACCGCCACCACCCATAAGGCCATAAGGGTCTTCATCCTCATCAGGCTCTTCGGTAACGGCATCCAGATATTCGGGGCGGCCTTGTTTTTTCAAAAAGCGTACCACGTCTTCAACTTCCTCGTCAGTTACAAAGGGCCCATGCACGCGACGAACACGTCCACCAGCCATCATGTAGAGCATGTCACCTTGGCCAAGGAGTTGCTCAGCGCCCTGCTCGCCTAAAATAGTGCGGCTATCGATTTTTGAAGTGACCTGGAACGAAATGCGCGTCGGGAAATTCGCTTTGATCGTGCCAGTGATCACATCGACTGAAGGACGCTGTGTTGCAGCGATAAGATGAATGCCCGCCGCACGGGCCATTTGCGCCAGACGCTGCACCGCTCCTTCAATTTCCTTCCCCGATATCATCATCAAATCCGCCATCTCATCAACTACGACGACGATGTAAGGCATGAATTCAGGTTCAAGAATTTCGTCTTCGTAAATTGGGCTTCCTGTTTCCTGGTCGTAACCGGTTTGCACCGTGCGCTTTAAAACTTCGCCTCTTTCAGCGGCTTTTTTGACGCGTTCATTAAAGGCTTCAACGCCGCGGACACCAACTTTGGCCATCTTGCCGTAGCGCTGTTCCATCTCGCGCACCGCCCATTTGAGCGCAACAACAGCCTTCTTCGGATCAATGACGACGGGGGCAAGAAGATGCGGGATATTGTCATAGACCGACAACTCCAGCATTTTCGGATCGATCATAATAAGACGACATTGATCGGGCGGCATGCGGTAGAGCAGCGACAAGATCATTGTGTTAAGCGCAACTGATTTGCCCGATCCCGTCGTGCCAGCGATCAGAAGATGTGGCATCTTAGCAAGATCAGCCATGACCGGATCGCCGCCAATGGTTTTTCCTAAAGCAAGGGTAAGTGGCGCGCGGGCTTTTTCATATTCTTTAGCTGCAAATAACTCGCGTAGAAATACTGTCTCGCGGCGCTGATTGGGCAATTCGATGCCAATAACATTTCGACCAGGGATAACCGCCACGCGCGCGGCCACCGCGCTCATGGAACGCGCAATATCGTCGGACAGTGAGATAACGCGGGAGGATTTTACACCTGCTGCCGGCTCTAATTCATAGAGTGTAACAACGGGACCAGGACGCACGGCGACAATGCTGCCACGTATGCCAAAATCCGATAGTACCGCTTCTAAAAGCCGCGCATTTTCTTCTAACGCGTCATCTGAAACATCCGTGATTTCCTTTTTGATTGGTTGTTCAGAAAGGAGTCCCAATGATGGCAATTGATATTCGCCTGCAGCAAGATGAAGTGCAGGCTGTCCGGTACGTTTCCGTTTTGCTTGCGTTTTTTTCTCACCGCGTTTTACGCGCCTTGCCTTTTTTGCTCTGCGCGGCGAAAGGGGTTCGGGCGCAGCAGAAAGGCCTGATTTACCACCCTCTTCTTCAAAGGCATCTTCGAGTTCACCGTCCCCGAATTCATCCTCCTTAATGCGTCGACGCCTAAAAATGAAAGCGCCAGCGAAACCCAGAAGTGAAAACAGCGTTAAAGACGAAGCACGCATCAGGTGCCAAATCCGTCTAAAAGGAATATCAGCAGACGCTAAAATCAGAATGAATCCGAAGATGCCAAAGACAATAGGTATAAGGAAATAGAGGAAGGCAAGCTCGAAGCTTGTCGCGACTTGAGCCGTAAAAAATACCGTAAGCGTACCGACGAGGCCACCATAACCTGCGGGCAGGTATTCGCCACCTGGAACAATGCCAAGGCCCGCATCGAAAAAAAGAAGTCCCAGGATAAAGGCGGCAATGCGCCAACCGGTTTGGCTTAGGCTCTTACCCATCGTCAGGCGCCATCCCCAAACGCTGATTGGTAGGGCCACGGCCAATGCACCGGCACCAAATAATCTTAAAAGAAAGCTCCCAGCATAGGCGCCATAAAGACCAAGCCAGTTTTCAACGGTGCCGTCCGTGGCATTGTCTAGGCTGGGGTCGTTGGCATCAAAACTTGCCAAAGCCGCGACAAGCGCTATGGCAACAAATATCAACACAATCCCGCAGCTGCGGCGGACGGTCTCGCTCATTAAATGACTAAGCCAAAGTCGGAATTCGGCAAGGGACTCCACCAGCGCGGCCTTGCGGGCCCGCGGTTGATAGACACCAACCATGCGTCGTGAAGGGTTCATTCCCACCCCTTTAACTGACCTTCTCTCCTTAAGAGAAAATTTGCCATCCTTTCGAGTGCGCGCTCAATGGTTACTAAATCGTGAACAAGTGCAATTCGGACATGGGCATGACCCGGATTAGAGGCCAAATCATTGAGATTTTCTTCGACGCCCATATAAGCTCCTGGCATCACCTGAATGCCGGTCTCGGCCCAAAGCTGGGAAGAAAAATCGGTTCCCCTGTCAACATTTAGCCAGAGATAAAAGCCGCCCTTTGGTCGGCAAAATCCAGGATGGGTACCAAGAAAACGCTCAGCAAGGTCAAAACGCTTGCGATAAAGGGCGCGGCTCGACGAGACATGGAAATCATCGTTCCACGCCGCAACTGAGGCTTTCATCACGGGAAGCGGTAATTGTGGCGCCGCTAGATTACGAAATCCACATAGCGGAGTGATTAGTGCTTCGGGTCCAACCATAAAGCCGGAGCGAAGGCCAGGAAGATTGGAACGCTTGGACAGCGAATGAAAACTAAGTAGGCGTTCACATTTGGGGTGGGTCGCAAGGCGGACTTCCAGTGCGCCTATGGGTGGATCGTCGTCATATATTTCTGAATAGCATTCGTCCGCAAGAACGATGAAATCATGTTCATCAGCGAGGCCAAACACTTGGTTCCAATCATTGCGCAATGCGCATGCGCTTTCAGGATTGGATGGCGAGCAGTAAAAGGCAGCAACGGTGCGTGCCAAAATATCTTTCGGAACAGATTTGAAGTCTGGCAGAAAACCACTCTCTTCACGTGAGGCCACATAATAGGGCTCTGCACCAGCTGCCAAAACCGCGGCCGGATAAACACCGTAAAACGGATTGGGAACAAGCACCACTGGTCGCCCGGAGGCTTTCTCGTCTGGGACTAATGCGTAGAGCGTGTAGAACAAGCCCTCGCGTGTGCCTGCAAGCGGCAAGATTTGAGTATCAGGATTTAATGCGCCTTTTGTCAGGCTGTAGCGGCGGCTAAGCCAGCCCGCGCAGGCTGCACGTAAAGCTGGAGTTCCAGTAATCGGCGGATAATGTCCAAAGTCCTGCGCATGTTTGGCAATAATCTCAGTAACGAATTCTGGGGGAGGGTCTTGCGGCTCGCCTATGGTCATAAGAACTGGCGCGTTATTTACCGCGCATTTTGGCTCGATAGGGCCCAAAAGCTGACGCAGGCGGTTGAAGGATGAGGCTGGCATATGTGCCATTCGTCCGGGGAGCAAGCTTTCACCCTTAACTGATTCGTTTCTTGCTTAGGGTGTCATGCGGCGTGAGGGTAAATCCAGTATTGGGTTGTTTGATCAATGGAGAGAACTATCTTTTTTCTTTTGTATCGCTCATCTCGATAGCAGTCCGGGGATGAAAAACGTCATAGAAAAGGGGCGCTTCGAAAAGCGCCCCTTTAGTTTCTCCAGCTGCCGCTAGGTTAGTCGTGTACGGTCTCGCCGTGAAGGTTGATATCTAGGCCCTCTACCTCGACATCGCGGCTCGGGCGTAGGCCTACTACCCTGTCGATCAGCTTGAGCAGGACGAATGTTGCTAGGCCGCAATAGACGATGGTGTAAATAACACCTTCTATTTGGATCCAAAGCTGTCCGATATTGCCTTCGAGCACACCCGGCGTTCCACCGATCGCTTCGACCGCGAAGACCCCAGTAAGAATTGCGCCGACAGCCCCTCCGACGCCGTGGATGCCCCACACGTCGAGCGAGTCGTCATAACCGAAGGTGCGCTTCAGGTGGACCGAGGCAAAGTAACAGACGATGCCGGCGATAATACCCAAGAACAACGCCCCCATGGGATCAACATACCCCGATGCCGGCGTGATCGCGACGAGTCCTACTATCGCGCCAGAGATCATACCAAGGACGCTAGGCTTCTTCGATATGAACCATTCTGTTGCCATCCAGGCCAGAGACGCCGAAGCGGTCGCGATCTGGGTAACCAACATTGCCATCCCGGCGCCTGTTCCGGCCGACACAGCCGAACCAGCATTGAATCCAAACCAGCCGACCCAAAGAAGGGACGCACCGATAAGGCTCAAAACAAGATTATGTGGCGCCATGTTCTCGGTTCCATATGCCGTACGCTTACCAAGAACGAGACAGGCAACTAGGCCCGCAACACCGGCATTGAGATGGACCACCAGGCCACCTGCAAAATCAAGCGCGCCCTTGTCGGAAAGTATTCCGCCACCCCAAACCCAATGGGTGATTGGCGCATAGACGATGAGCATCCAAAGTCCGGCGAACCATAGCAAGGCCGAAAACTTCATTCTCTCGACAAATGCACCGACGATAAGAGCCGGAGTAATAATTGCGAATGTCATTTGGAAAGTGACGAACACAGTTTCTGGAATGGTGCCAGACATCGAGTCCACGGCAACAGCGCCTAAGAACACATTGCTTAGGCCGCCGACAAACATGTTCAGTTCGCCGCCATTAGAAAAGGCAAGGCTATAGCCCGCAATCATCCATAGCACCGAAGAAAGCCCGGCGATGGCAAAGCATTGCGCTGTTGTTGTTAAGACGTTTTTCTTACGGACCATGCCACCATAGAAAAGTGCTAGGCCGGGAATCGTCATAAGTAACACGAGCGCTGTGGAGGTTAGCATCCATGCGGTGTCGCCTGAGTCTAACGCGTCTTGTGCTGCTGCGGGCGCGCTTATGAGCAAAAGTGATGCAAAGATGGTCGCCGATCCCAACGATAAATGTTTTACTAATCTCTTCATTTCTATTCCCCTGAATTCTCGGTGAAGATGCTTACAAAGCGTCGTTGTCAGCTTCACCAGTTCGAATACGCACAGCTCTTTCGAGCGAAGTGACAAAGATTTTTCCGTCTCCAATTTGGCCCGTCTTGGCCTTGGAGGTGATCGCCTCAACGATGGAATCTACGAGTTCCGAGGTCACTGCGATTTCAATTTTGATTTTTGGAAGAAAGCTCACCGCGTACTCTGCACCGCGGTAAATTTCGGTATGGCCCTTCTGTCGCCCATAGCCTTTGACTTCGCTAACAGTCATGCCTTGAACGCCCAGTTCCGAAAGTCCTTCGCGGACTTCGTCCAGCTTGAAGGGCTTAATGATGGCCGTGATGAGTTTCATGCAAGTTGCCTCATGATCAGTTAGTGCCGTTCAAATACCGACTAGCGGCTTTAAACACTTTTCAAGAACCGTGCCGGTTTTATTGAAATTCATTAACACATTGAAAAGTATTAATAATTCCAGTTTTGACGGAAATCAGGGCTGGAATTTGGTTAAGGTTTAGCGCACAAATAATGTGCGACTTGCTATTTTTGCCTAATAATTAGGCTGAAACTTTAACCTATAATTATCTAGTCAAAGGCAAGGATTGTTCCTTACGGCCCATCCGAGCTATCGCTTTCTAGCTTACTTTTTTTGATAAGCCGTTTGGCCCCGCATCCTCCTTCTCTCGCTAGTGCCTTATCAAGTGGTCGCTAGCAAATACGAATCTGAAGACCATGATCTCTAAACCGCAACAGACGGATATCTTGATCGCCGGGGGCGGCATGGCTGGGCTTTGTCTTGCGCTCAGTCTCGCGCGCGGTGGCTTGCAGGTGACCATCGTAGAGCCGATGAGTGTCGAAGCGATGACCAATAATCGTTTTGACGGGCGGGTCAGCGCGTTGGCGTTTGCGGGCGTACGAATGCTTGGGGCATTAGGAGTTTGGCCACGTCTTGAATCCAACGCGCAGCCAATCAAAGACATACTTATTAGCGATGGTAGCCTTGAGCGTTCGACTTCGCCGCTCTCTCTGCATTTCGATCATCATGAAATAGGTGAACCACTTGGCCATATTGCTGAGAACAGAGACATTCGCGCGAGCCTTATTTCTTCGATCAATGACGAGTCACGCATTTCACTTTTGACCAGCGTGAAAGTCGAAGATTTGGTGATTGATAGGAGCGCTGTTTGCGCGCGTCTGTCATCTGGTGCGCAGATTGCTGCGGTACTTTGTGTTGCTGCTGACGGTCGTGATTCGGCTCTACGAGAAGGCCAAGAGATTCACACCGTCGGTTGGAATTATCCGCAGACCGGAATCGTAACGACGGTTGCACACCAGCTACCACATCAAGGCGTTGCCTATGAGCACTTTTTACCATCAGGGCCGTTTGCCATTTTACCAATGACTGGAAATCGCTCTTCGCTGGTATGGACCGAAAAAACCAAAGCCGCAGCAAAAATGATGCAACTGGACGACGGTGATTTTGCCAATGAAATCGCACGACGCTTTGGCGATCACTTAGGAAAAGTTACTCTGCAAGGTCCACGTTGGGCCTACCCCTTACGCCTGGAATTAACCCGCGCCTATGTAAAGCAGCGCTTCGCGCTGGTAGGCGACGCAGCGCACACTATTCATCCAATCGCGGGGCAGGGATTCAATCTTGGCTTAAAAGATGTCGCAGCTCTTGCCGAAACAATTTTAGACTCGGCGCGTCTCGGGTTGGACTATGGTGAGGAAGAAATTTTGAAACGCTATGAGCGCTGGCGACGGTTCGATAGTTTTGCAATGGCAGCTGCAACTGATGGTGTAAATCGTCTTTTCTCTAATGATCTTCCACCTATAAGGTTGGCACGCGATATGGGGCTTGGGATCATTGACCAAATTACACCGCTGCGGCGTTTTTTCATGCGCCATGCAGGCGGCGATATTGGGCGTCTTCCAAAATTATTGAAAGGCGAAGCAGCTTAGCGTGGTCCGCCGTGGCGCCCAAGATATATTGTGTCGAGCTCGATATAGAAGCCGCGCGCTTTTTCAATCACAATCGCCACGCGCGCTGCTTCGGCGTCTTCTCGCCGATCATATTCCTCACCATTGAAAAGATATCGCGTCACCGGGCCGGGCTCAGTGAGTTCCACGATTTCTTCAACTTGTTCATCGGCAAGCCGCATAGTCTCGCGGTAATGCGCGTCCGGATCAAATCGTGCTGCGCTTTGTTCGCGCTGCCGCCGCGCATTGCGCGCATCAAACTGGCGCAGTGCATCTAAAATTGGCCTACCCCAACGGTAGAGTGCCGCGACGGCAAGGAAGGCCAAGCAAATAAGAATAATATTTTCCAATGGTTACATTTTTAGCCTTTTCAAAGTTCTTAGATCCAGCACGATATCAGATAATTCCTGCTGACCACGAAACAAGAGCACACATTGGCTATGCAAATGTGAGGTGGGCTAAAAAGCCAAGCGCGGCCTGTGCGGCCCGGGTCAAAATTCTGTATATTCTTTCTTACGAGGTCTTTGGCGGATATATTCTTTGCTTTGCATTTCATGGAGGCGTGAGACAGTTCGCTTAAACCAGCTGTTTTTACCCGAAGAATCGAAGAGCTCATCAGGGTGAACTGCCGCCGAGCAAATGAACTTCGTTTTTTCATCATAAAGTGTGTCAATCAGCAGGCCGAACCGCCGCGCTTCGTTCACACGTTCGCTTTTGAGTTCTGGAATTCTATCGAGGACAACAGTATGAAAATTCTCCGCTAGAGCTATGTAGTCGGCGGCA